>FUFK010044698.1_pt1 | contig 28319 bp, 41 predicted proteins | sample 1021851 | NCBI WGS metagenome assembly FUFK01 (sample SAMEA51879418, study PRJEB19060) | metagenome
AGAAACCTAAAATGCGTACAGGTGGCATGAAGAAACCTAAAATGCGTACAGGTGGCATGAAAAATGGGATGACACTTGCCCAGATTCGTGCAGCTGCAAAAAACAAAGGATATAAAATAGTTAAGGCATAGTTTGTCATATCTAATAAGCAACATACCACATTTTAAATGTTGGGTGCGAAGAGAATTTACATGTAATCATCAAAGATACCATGGTGAATATTTACATGCACTGGCGATAGCTGTAAACACTATACCAGATAGATCGTTAAGTTTTCAAGTAGTGTTTACTGGACTTGATGATGATATGGATAATGTACATGGTGGTGCAATGTGGGCAAGAATGCCTATACAGGCACTAATAGCAGATGTGGCTCTTGATGAACCACCTCTACCTATGGAAGATCATTTAGCACAACCATGGGATTGTGAAGCTAGAAACCATTCTGTAGTTGTAATGGACAGAGTGAGTAGCAGTCCTTGGATTGCTAAGATTGATGGTGATTTTTATCAATCTAAGTACATGTTCACTGTAGACTACACAGGAAATGGTATAGCAGACTGTCCTGCTCAGCATAAACAGTCACATGTTATGTATATTACAGAGGATTGTGATTGGAAAGGAAACATTGTTGCTTTACCCAACAACAGAGTTAGAGCAACAAGTCCTGCTCTTTGGCAAACAGGTGAGGGAGCACCAGACTTTACTCCTTCACAGTATTTACATTCTGCTGAGGGACACGAAAGTTATCTTGATCCTGAAATAACATTTGATAATTTATATGAAGAGAAAATTTAAAAAGGTTGCTAAAACTAAAAAAGGTGTGCCAAAAGCATATCTAAAAGGTGCAAAAAATCCTAAGGCAAGAGAAAGAGAAATACTTAGAACAAGAAAAAAGTATTTATCAGGTAAAATGACAGATGCTGATTACAAGGCTGTTGAAAGATCTCGTGCAAAAGACAGAAAAAAGGTTAAACGAAGAAAGAGAAAATAATGCCAATATCAAGATCAAGTGTAAGAAAACAAGTGACTAAGGGTAGAAGGAAAAAGAGAGATCCTAAAGTCGGTACAGGTAAAAAACCAAAAGGCAGTGGCAGGAGATTATATACTGATGAGAACCCGAAAGACACAGTCAAAATTAAGTTTGCGACTCCAGCAGATGCGAGAGCAACAGTTGCTAAAGTTAAGAAAATTAATAAACCATTTGCGAGAAAGATACAAATTTTGACAGTGGGCGAACAAAGAGCAAAAGTTATGGGAAAAACACAAGTTGTTAGTATATTTAAAAAAGGCAAAGAAGCTATAAGGAAGAAAAGGAGAAAATAATGGGTACACCAGCATGCGTTAAAAAATATGCAAAAAGCAGTGGCAAGAGCACAAGCACACTTATGAAAGTTTACAAAAGAGGACAAGGTGCATACTTTAGTTCAGGTTCAAGACCAGGACAGTCCTCTCATAGTTGGGGTTGTGGGCGAGTACGAAGTTTTGCAACAGGTAAAGGTGGAGCAAGAAAAGCTGACAAAGATTTACTTTCTAGAAAAAAGAAGGCAAAATTGGCAAAAGGTGGTATGTTNCATGGAGGTTGTGGGGCAGTGCTACCTAACAGAAGAAAGAAAACTAAATATTTCTAGTTATGAGTAAAGTTAAAAAAGTAGATGGATTTCCTGATTACTCAGGAGATAAAAAGATAACTAAAAAAGATATATTGATGGGGAAAGGTGTGATTCCTAAACCCAAACTAAGTAAAGGTGGATTGTTCAAAACTAGAGGCACTGGTGCTGCTACAAAGGGATTAAATTTTAAAAAGACAATTTAATGGACTATGTTAAGGTTGTAGAACACCTTTTAAGAAGATACAGAGAAAGAATCTCTGCATTAGAAGAAACAATAATCTCTGGTGGTGTATCTAATCACGAACAGTATCAGAGGGTTATAGGAGAGATAACAGGTCTTCGCTCCGCAGAACAAGAAATAATAGACCTGCAACATACTATGGAAAGGAACATAGATGAGTAAATTACCTAAACATGTCGACAACTTCGGCAGTTCACAAAAACCAGAAGCTGCAAAAGAAAAAACAGTAGAAGAGTACACAACACAAAAAGATCAACTTCCACATCCAACAGGGTATAGAGTTTTAATTTTACCAAGAGGACGTGCTGCCGTAACAGATGGTGGTATTCAATTGGTTAAGGATACGATTGATAGAGACAAAGTTTCTTCAGTCGTTGGCTATGTGATTGCACTTGGACCAGATGCTTACAAGGATGCTAATAAGTTTCCTGAGGGAGCATGGTGTAAAGAGGGCGATTGGGTGCTGTTTGGCAGATATGCTGGTGCAAGGTTTGGAATCGAAGGAGGAGAACTTCGAATTCTTAACGATGACGAAATACTTGCAGTCATACCTGATCCTGAAGCAGTAGATTATTAATATATAACATGGGAGAAACTCATGCAACAAGATGAAAAACTTGCAGAAAACAATGAAGAGATTGAGATCGAGTTAGAATCAGAATCTTCAGAAAAGAAAGAAGAAAGCGAGGATAAGGTAGAAGTTGTTGAAGAAAATGAAAGTGAACAAGAGGAATCTTCTGAACAGGAAGAATATAGTGAGGGTGTTCAAAAACGAATCAATAAACTAACCTATAAACTAAGAGAGGCAGAAAGACAGAATCAAGAAGCTGTATCTTGGGCACAAAAAGTACAAGAGGAAAATAAACAACTAAAGCAAAAAGCAGAATCTGCAAACTCTGCTATGTTTACGGAATATGATTCTCGTGTCAACACCGAACTTGTTGCTGCAAAAGCAGAATACAAAGAGGCATTCGACAAAGGTGATACTGATAAAATGATCGAGGCTAATGAAAAATTGTCTAGATTAGCAGTTGAAGCAGAGAGTTTGAAAAGAGTAAACGCTAAGAGGGAAAAGGAAAAAGAGTCTACTGTAGAAAGTGAAGCTTCAAAAACTGAAGCTACAGATCCCACCCCACCTAAACCAGATCCTAAGGCACAAGAATGGGCATCTAAAAATCCTTGGTTTGGAGAAGATCAAGGAGCAACATTCGCTGCATTTGGTATACATAGGGAATTAATGGAAGAGGGGTATGATGGTAGGACAGATGAATATTATACAGAATTAGACAAAAGACTTTCTAAATTTGCAATTAAGGGTTATACTGACAATCAAGAAGAAGTTCCCGACTCTCCCGTGCAGAGAGTCGCTAGTCCAACAAGGCAAGCAAGAACTAAAAAAGCACGCAACAAAACTGTAAAACTCACACAGAGTCAAGTAGCGATAGCAAAAAAACTCGGTGTGCCTCTTGAAGAGTATGCTAAATATGTTAAGGAATAATTATGACAGAAAAAGATAACAACACTGTTTCACCAGATCGAAGTTCCCGATCTGCATCTAATCGAACTAAAGAAGTTCGCAGAAAACCATGGACACCACCCTCTGCATTAGAGGCACCTCCTGCTCCTTCTGGGTATAAACACAGGTGGATTAGAGAATCAGTTCTTGGGCAAGAAGACAGAACAAATATGTCTAAGCGAATACGCGAAGGATTTGAACCTGTCCGTGCTGAAGAGTATCCTGATTTTGATGTACCTACAATACAAGATGGATTGCATGCTGGTATCATCGGAGTTGGTGGCTTAATCCTGGCAAGGATTCCTGAGGAAATAGTTGAAGAGCGTACTGAGTATTTTCAAAATATGACAAAGGACGCGATGGATGCTGTAGATTCAGACCTTATGAAAGAAAGTAATCCTGGGATGCCTCTTAGTGCACCTAATAGGTCTACCAAGGTTACATTTGGGAAAGGCTCATAATGAGTCTTTGTAACATATTTTTATATTAAAGGTGAATTAAATGGCGAATGTCAATGATCCAGATGGATTTACACCAGCATATCATCTAAGTGGAGGCACAATCAGACCCTCTGAATTTCCAATCGCAAGTGGAGCAACAGGAGATATTTTCTCTGGAGATGTTGTAAAACTATCAGGTGGATTGGTTCTTCAGGCAGGTGCGTCGGATGCTCCTCTTGGTGTATTTGGTGGATGTGAATTCCAAAATACTAGTGGTGAAGTGATCTTTACGAGAAGATTCGTATCGGGCACAACCACATTGGGGTCTGCGAATATTAAAGCATATGTATACACCGATCCTGATATTGTTTATGAGGCACAGTTCACAGGAACTCCATCTCAAGCCGATGTCGGAAAGGTTCATACTATCTCTACTACCGCAGGTGATACTAACACAAACCGATCGAAAGAGGGTGTAACTACAACAACAGCTAGTGGCATAGCAAAATTAGTAGCGTACAAGGATACTCCTAGTAACACTGCTAATGCTGAGTTTGCTAGAGGTTATTTTATATTCCCTGCTTCTACATTCGGTAACGACTAAAAGGTGAATTATAATGGCAATTAACAGAGCACAATTAGTTAAAGAACTCGAGCCAGGACTAAATGCACTTTTTGGTCTCGAGTACGATAGATACGAGAATGAGCATACAGAAATTTTCGATACAGAAAACTCTGATAGAGCGTTTGAAGAAGAGGTAATGCTTTCTGGTTTCGGTGAGGCTCCTGTGAAAGGTGAGGGTGCTGCAGTCACATATGACTACGCACAAGAAACTTTCACTGCGAGATATTCTCATGAAACAGTGGCGTTGGCTTTCTCTATCACAGAAGAAGCTATTGAGGATAACTTGTATGATAGCATTTCAGCAAGATATACACGAGCATTGGCTAGATCTATGAGTCAAACCAAGCAAGTGAAAGCTGCAAATGTGCTTAATAATGGTTTCTCAACTTCCTTTCCAGGAGGCGACGGAAAACCTCTCATGACTACTGACCACCCAACTTTGACAGCTGGTGATCAGAGAAATGAGTTGAGCACTTCTGCTGACTTAAACGAAACTTCTCTTGAGAACTCAATTATAGACATCGCTGCATTTAAAGATGAGCGTGGTCTAAAAACTGCAGTTCAAGCAAGAAAGTTAATCGTTCCACCAAGTTTGCAGTTTGTGGCTGATAGATTGTTGAACACTCCAGGAAGAGTAAACACTTCAGATAACGATATTAACGCTATCAACAATATGAGTGCTATTCCTGAGGGATATGTTGTAAACCACTTTTTAACCGATACTGACGCGTTCTTCATTAAGACGGACTCGCCTAATGGGTTAAAACATTTCGAAAGAGCACCTCTACAAACAGGTATGGAGGGAGACTTCGAAACAGGCAATATGCGTTATAAGGCAAGAGAAAGATATTCTTTTGGCTTTAGTGATTGGCGTGGTATCTTCGGATCCCCTGGAGCGTAATCGTTTCAATATCTAAATAAGGGAGCTCAGGCTCCCTTTCTTTTTCCCGAAAAACAATATACAATGAAGTCCTAGGTATTTTAACAAATCTATTGACTGACCTAGCAGACAAGCCAAGACAATAGATTATTTTTCCACGGGAGGAAAATATGGCAAACTCAACTTTTACTGGACCATTAAGGTCTACTTCAACAAATGGTTTCGTTTCTGTTACAACAGATTCTACTACAGGAACCGAAACAACATATGGTAAACTTATAGGAACTCATCTTCAAATAGATGCAACAAGTGGTTCTAATAGAGAGTCAGATTTTATTGTAGGTAAAAATGCCTCACCAGAAAACACTGTAAATCCNTTTGCAGAAAGTTCTACTCAATTGTTTCCGTTAGGAACAAAACTTGTTTATGGCGATAAAACATTCGTTTATGCAGGTATAGGTGGAACAGCAATCACTGCTGGTAAAACTGTTCAAACTACTGCTGCAGTTGCCAACCATAGAGATATTGCTGTTCAAGCAGCAGCAAGTGCAGGTGCCACATCTGTAACTGTTACTCTTGGTTCAACAGCTGCAACTCTTAATCAATATGCAAATGGATATTTACATATAAACGATGTTGCTGGGCAAGGACAGTTGCTAAGTATTGCTAGCAACCCTGCTGCAGACGCAAGTGCGAACATGGTTGTTACATTAAATGATGCAGTCGCAACTGCTCTAACAACAAGTTCTAAAGCAGATTTAATCAGCAATCCTTGGAACGACCTTATTGTTGCTCCTGCTACTGAAACTGGACCTGTGATTGGTGTTACTGTAATAGACATGACAGCAGATCAGTTCGGTTGGATACAAACAAGTGGACCTGCTTCTGTTCTTACATCTGGTACATTAGTATTAGGTGAAGCTGCAGTAAGATCGGACACTACAGCAGGTGCTGCTGAGCCAATAGATGCTGATGTAGAGGGAGAATCTACAATCATTGGTCAAGTTATGGTCGTGAATGGCGATACTGATAACAGCGTAATCTGGCTTAACGTCGGTTGCTAGGAGTAATTTATGGCAGATGCAGTCACATCAACTACAATATTAGATAACGATAGAATTGCCATACTACAATTAACTAACACTTCAGATGGCACTGGTGAGTCTGCTGTAACTAAAGTAGATGTAAGTGGTCTAGCTGTGCGAAGCACTGATGGTGCAACTTGTACAGGATGTAAACTATCAAAGATAGACTACACCACATTCGGAATGAGTGTCAAACTTTTGTGGGATGCAACAACTGACACAATATGTTTGAATCTAAACGCTGACTTTAGTGATCAACTAGACTTTTCAGAGTATGGTGGAATACAAAACACCTCTGGCTCAGGCAAGACTGGAGACATTAAACTCACCACTACAGGACACAGTAGTGGTGACACTTATGTAATAGTTNTAACTGTTGTAAAGGAATTCTAATGTATGGCAACATCAGGCACAAAGACTTTTAGTCTAGATACTGCTGAAGTTATAGAAGAAGCATACGAGTTAGCTGGGTTAGAACTCAGAACAGGCTACGATGCTTCCTCTGCTAGAAGATCGCTCAATATTATGTTTTCCGATTGGTCTAACAGAGGAATAAATCTTTGGACTGTAGAACAAGTCACATTAGACTTAGTTTCAGGCACATCTTCCTACACCTTAAATTCTTTTGATATTGATGTGTTAGAAGCAATTGTAAGAGTTTTTGATAGTAAGTCAAGTTCAACATTNAACGACATCACTATTGAAAGAATTAGCAGGCAAGANTATCTCGGACTACCTGACAAAAATGCAACAGGCAGACCTTCACAGTTTTTTGTAGAAAGAAAGGAAACACCTGTTTTATATCTATACCCAACACCTGATGATGTAACAAAATATCAATTTGTAAGCTACAGACTACAAAGAATTGATGATGTAAGTGCATCTGCTCAGGATCAAGAGGTACCACATAGGTTTATACCATGTATGACTATGGGATTAGCGTATCAAATAGCATTGAAGAAAAATCCTCAAAAAGCTGGCATATTAAAACTAGAGTATGAGGAAGCATGGAAAAGAGCATCGGATGAAGACAGGGACAGAGCGAGTGTAAACTTGACACCGAGGATTATGTACTGATGGCATATTCTTCTGGTAAAAATGCGTATGGCATCTGTGATATAAGTGGGTTTAGGTATAAGCTAAACGAGATGAAAAAAACTTGGAATGGTCTATTAGTTGGACCCGACATGTATGATCCTAAACATCCACAACTTGAACCAAGAAAAATAACAGGTGACCCTGAAGCAATATACAATCCAAGACCAGATGTAAGACAAACACTTTCCTTAGGAACAGTTCGAACCACAGGATCTACAAAAAATGCTGATGGCACATCTGGCACAACAACCAACAACCCATTCGCTGATCCAATAGGAACAGGATTTACAGGATATGTTGCTACATCATCCGTTGGTGAGGTCACAGTAGTAGTATGAGTTGGACTAGTGCAACATTAACGACTGCTGTACAAGAATATCTTGATAGCACTGAGTCCACTCTTGTTTCTAATATACCTAANTTTATCAGAACAGCTGAGGAAAGAATNCTAAAAGCCGTACAGCTAGATGTTTTTAGNAAAAATGTAACAGGAAGTAGCACATCTGGTAACACTTATTTAGCAATGCCATCAGATTTTTTATCGCCATTTAGTTTAGCATTAATCGATAGCAGTGGCAATTACAACTATCTTCTTTTAAAACATGTGTCGTTTATAAGAGACTACACTCCAGCATCAACTACTACAGGACAATCTAAATACTACGCTGAGTTTGATGAAAACACTTTTATTCTAGCACCTACACCAAACTCTGACTATACATTTGAGTTACACTACTTCTATAGACCACAATCACTTACCTCAGCAACATCTGGCACATGGTTGTCAGAAAATGCAGTAAATGCCATGTTATTTGGTACATTAGTAGAGGCAACCATGTACTTAAAAAATTATGAAGCGATGCCTGTCTATGAACAAAAGTTTCAAGAGGCATTAGTCTTACTTAAAAATCTTGGCGAGGGTAAATCTACAAGAGATCAATATAGATATGGCGAGGTTAGAAGAGAACCACAATCATGAGTAAAATTAAATCATTAGAGGGTAAGAATATTGCAATTGTTGCTATGGGTAGAAGTCAGATAGACTATCATTTTTCTATATCACATAGTAATAAATTTGATGAGGTGTGGGCGATAAACGCAATGGCAGGCATCGCGAGACAAACTGATAGAGTTTTTATGCTTGACCCAGCATCTAGATTTTTAGATTCCGATGCAGCAGGCACACAAACAGGAATCATGAGAGAGATACTTGAGTCACATCCTGGTCCAATATACACATGTGAACTAGACAAACGCTGTGATAATTTAGTTGAGTACCCTCTTTTGGAGGTTGTACAAGAAACAGGATCGTGTTACCTAAACAATACTGTGGCTTTTGCAGTTGCATTCGCAATGTACAACAAAGTTGGCAGAATTAACATGTTTGGTGTTGATTTTACATATAAAGGTAATTTGCATTTTGCTGAGGCAGGTCGTGCATGTGTTGAGTTTTGGTTAGCTAAGTGTATTACACAAGGGATTATCGTAAGTGTAGCACCAAGATCAGGACTTCTTGACACGGATCTACCGATACAAGAAAAAATTTATGGCTACCACAGATTAGAAAACCCACCTGTAATACTTTTTGACCCTGAGGACAATAAGTTTTACTCATCAGGATTTAAAGAATACAGTGCCTCACTAGATGAACAAAGAAGAAAAGAGGCAGAGGTTATACCAATACTTGACACACCACCAGAGGCAAAGAGATACTAATGTTAGACAATCCTGGATCTACATCACTTGGTAATATACAAGTACAAACGCAAGAATATAGAGGACATCCGCCAGAGTTTTGGGCTGAACAAGCAACCAATAGAATCTGTGGTATTTCAGAAAATGCTGCACCCCATATCAGACAACAAGCTGAGGAGTACAGATTAGCTATTTACACAACTATACTATATTATATTCGAGAAGGCATCAAAAGTGAGAGATGCACCATAGTAAATCTTCTAAACTCACAAGGTCATGAGGATTTAGCAAAAATTTTTAAGGAGTTAAAATAAAATGGCGATTACTTCTACACTTACTACAAGTTTTAAAAAAGAACTTCTCGAGGCAGTACATAACTTTAAAAACTCTGGTGGCGATACTTTTAAACTTGCACTTTATACAAGTTCTGCTACATTAGGTGCTGCAACAACAGCGTTTACCACAACTAACCAAGCAAGTGGTACAAATTACACTTCTGGTGGTAATAGTTTAACAAGAGTAGATCCTACTTCAAGTGGAACAACAGGGTTTACTGATTTTGCTGACCTAACATTTGGAACTGCAACTGTAACTGCTAGAGGTTGTATGATTTACAACTCAAGCGATAGTAACAAATCAGTTGCTACTATTGACTTTGGTGGAGATAAAACATCAACTGCTGGGGACTTTACGATAGTCTTTCCTGCAGCAGCATCAGGTACTGCAATCATAAGAATAGCATAAATTTAAATGGCTATTATAAATGGTTGGGGTCGAGGTACTTGGGACGAGGGTGCATGGGGCACTGCTCTTCCTGTAACACTTTCCGCAATCAATGCTGCAACATCCTCACTAGGATCCATTTCTGTTACAGTAAGTGTTAATGTAACATTATCATCACAATTAGCAACAACTGGAGCACCATCTGCTGCCGTAAACGCACAAGCAATTGCTGTCTTACCATCGCTAGTCAGTAGTGTAGGCACAGTATCTGTAAATGTAGACGGAGAGGCAAATGTTGCTGTTACTTTAGGGACTGCAACAAGTGCAGTTGGTAGTGTTACAGTACACCATAACGAAGTTGTATCAATATCACTTGGTGGTGCGACCTCAGCTACTACTGACCCTACAACTAAAAGTGATGCTAACATTGCATTAACAGGTGTTGCATCTAATACAGCAGTCGGTTCGGTAACAGTTTGGGGTCTTGTTGATACAAGTCAGACTCCAAGTTGGTCTAGTGTTAGCGACAGCCAGACACCTAATTGGGAAAATGTCGCTTAACTATTCTAGAAAAAAGATATATAATCATGTAGAAGAGGGCATTACTTATGGCAACTTATGTAAATAACTTACGATTAAAAGAGATAGCAACAGGTGATGAGTCAGGAACTTGGGGGACAAGCACTAACACTAATTTAGAACTTATCGGAGAGGCATTAGGGATAGGCACAGAGTCTATAACTACTAACGCTGACACTCACACAACAACAGTTGCTGATGGTAGTACAGATGCAGGTAGAGCAATGCATCTTAAATACACAGGCACACTTGACTCTGCTTGTACAATAACAATTGCACCTAACACAATGAAAAGAGTGCAAATCATAGAGAATGGGACTAGTGGCTCACAAGATATAGTGATTTCTCAAGGCTCAGGAGCAAGTATAACTATTCCTGCAGGAGACACAAAAGTAGTTTATCTAGATGGAGCAGGATCAGGTGCTGCAGTTGTAGATGTTTTTGCTAGTCTATCTGTGGTCGATCTAAAAGTTCAGGACGATCTTACTGTTACAGACGATCTTATTGTTAATGGTGACATAGATCTTGAGGGGTCTATTGATGTTAATGGTACATCTAATTTAGATGTAGTAGATATTGATGGAGCAGTGGACATGGCTTCAACTTTAACTGTAGCAGGTGTTGTTGACATTACTGACACCACAGACTCTAGTGACGCAACTGGAGATACTGGAGCCTTGCGTACTGAGGGTGGTGCAAGTATTGCTAAAAAACTTTTTGTTGGTACAGATCTTGATGTAGACGGAACAGCTAATCTTGATGTTGTTGATGTAGATGGTGCAGTTGATATGGCATCTACATTAACTGTTGCAGGAGTGGTTGACATTACTGATACAACAGACTCTAGTGATGCCACAGGTGACACTGGTGCATTAAGAACAGAGGGTGGTGCGAGTATCGCTAAAAAATTATTTGTCGGAACAGATCTAGATGTAGATGGCACTGCTAATTTAGATGTTACTGATATTGACAGCACTCTTAATGTTGCTGGTGTAGTAACTGCACAGACCTCAGCAAACTTATCACAAGTATCTCTAACAGATGGTACAGTGTCTTGGGATGCTGCAGCTGCAGCAAATGCATTTTTATTATTAGAAGAAAACTCAACAATATCTGCACCTAGTAACGCAGTAGAGGGTGCAATTATCAGTATCGAAGTTGCTCAACATGCATCAAGTGGACCATACACATTAGCATGGAATGCAATCTTTGAGTTTGCAGGTGATGTAACTCCAACGCAAACTGCGACAGACGCGAAAACGGACATCTATGCATTTAGATACAATGGTAATAAGTGGCAAAATATAGGTATTACTCAAAATCTAACACAAAGCTAGTATGGAGACCTTACAGAGAACTGCTAACAGAGGATCTGTTTCAACAGGTTATGATGTAGCAAATTCTTGTAAGTTTGAAAAAGATAATTCAGAACGACTACAACGATCTTCTAGCAATATTGGAACACCAACTAATGCAGATAAATTTACATTCTCAATATGGATAAAGAGAACAGAATTGCAAAGTAGTGGAGAAGATATATTTTTTTGTGGTAATGCAGGTGCAGTAAGCACTATTTTTGGATTCCAAAATGATGTTTTAAAGTTTAGAACTAATAGTGGTGATACAGAAATAAAAACAAATAGAGTTTTTCGTGACACTGCTGCATGGTATCACATTGTTATTGCTTATGACTCAACAGACTCAACTGAGGCAGACAGAGTAAAATTTTATGTAAATGGCATAGAAGAAACATCACTTGGAACAGCTAACTATCCGAGTCTTAATGCTGATAGTGAAATGTATGAAACAAATATGTCGCATTTTGTTGGCAGTCCTGATGGCTCACAAACAGCACCAGGATACTATACAGAACTATATTTCCTAGACGGACAAGTAAAACAAGCATCAGACTTTGGTGAATTTGATAGCACTAGCGGAATATGGATTCCAAAAGCATATAGTGGAAGTTTTGGTGATGAGGGATATTATCTTGATTTTGAAGATGGTTCAAATTTAGGATTAGATGTAAGTGGTAATAGTAATAACTTTGATGCATTGTATGGTATATCTTCAGCAGATCAAGCGACAGACACTTGTACCAATAACTTTGCAATACTTAATCCTTTGTTTAAATATCCATCATCACAAGTAATAAATGAAGGTAATACTAAAGTAGATAGAACAAGTGGTTCAGGGATTAATAAAACATTTTATGCAACTATTCCTGTATTAGCTGGTAAGTTTTATTTTGAGGCACAGCCAACTGAAGGCAGTGGCACTATGATTGGTGTTGAAACTATTACAGGTGTAACTACTGATGATCCTGATAGTGTATTTGTAGGTGAGCAAAGCACAGGCGTAGGATATTACGCATCAAATGGACAAAAATTTACAGGTGGGAGTGGATCATCTTATGGAGATAGCTATGGCAACTCCGATATTATTGGTGTTGCATTAGATATGGAGTAATAGAAAAGTTTATTTTGCTAAAAATAATACATACCAAAACTCGGGCGATCCTACAAGTGGTTCAACAGGCACAGGTGCAATAGATTTACCTGATTCATCAGATGGTTATGTTTTTGCAGTAAGCTATGATAGTGGTGGTCAATGGGTAGTAAACTTTGGTGGATACACAACAATGTCTATCTCAAGTTCTGCTAGTGATGGCAACTCAATAGGTACATTTGAGTTTGCACCACCAACAGGATATTTTGCACTTTGCACGAAAAACTTAGGTTCAGACGGAGGATAGCATGGCAGTGTATACAACAATAGACGATCCAACAGAGTATTTCCAAACTGTGATGTATCAAGGAAACGGAAGTGCTGGTAGAACGATTACTTGGCCTGGAAACTCAGATTTACAAGCAGATTGGCTTTGGGGTAAATGTTCAAGTGAAACTACTAATCATTATTTAAATGATACGAGTAGAGGTATAACTATAAATATGCACTCTAATACAAATGACCAAGATGCAACTGATTCTAATATTTTTACCTCTGTTGGATCAAATAGTTTTGTAGTTGGTTCTGATGGAGACATAAATGGTGCATCAAGAGAAAATATTGTTTGGGGTTGGAAAGCTAATGGTGGTACAACTTCAACAAATAGTGATGGCGATATTTCTGTTACTGTTCAAGTAAACTCAACTGCTGGGTTTAGTATTATTACAGACTCACCTGGAGATACTACAGCAAGAACCATAGGTCATGGGCTAGGTGCAAAACCTGATCTTATTATTAGAAGAGCAAGAAATAGAACTGAAGATTGGGTGGTTTATCATAGTGCTTTTGAGTCAACTCTACCTGGAGGATTCCAAGCGTTAAATGGAACTGCTGCATATAACGATGCTGCTACTACTTTATTTACATCAGTTTCAAGTACTACCTTTGGAGTAGGAACTAATTTTAGTGTAAATGGTAATTTTAATTATATAACTTATGCTTTTAAAAATGTTCAAGGTTTTTCTCGATTTGGAAAATACACTGGAAATGGTAATGCGAATGGACCATTTATTTATTTAGGGTTTACTCCTTCATTAATATGGATAAAAAGGGCTGACTCTACAGGTAATTGGGTTATGCACTCTTTTGATCAAGGTACAAACTCTTCTACAGGGGTTGGTGCAGGTAATGATTGGAATTTAAACAATAATAATTTAGAAGCCAATGATGATGACAGCCAAAACCAATATGGTGCTATCGATATGTTAAGTAACGGATTTAAGGTCAGAAATGCAACCAATGCTTTTGGTGCAGCAGATGAAAATGCAGATGGTGGGACTTATGTATATATGGCATGGGCATACAACCCATTTGCAACTTCGACAGGTGTTGCAGCACCAGCTAGGTAAACAAACAAAAATGAGGTAGAATATAATTATGTGGGCATTAGTAAGTTCAGGAAGTATAAGCAAGGTTTATAATAGACCAACACAACTAACCATAGGAGATATCAAATATCCTAGTAACATACACACTCTTTGGTCAGAAGAGCAACTAAATGCTATCGGTGTTTACACAGTAGTAGAAGACAACTCTAACTATAAGAATCCTGAGTACTATGCCAACACTGACCAGTCGTTTACATTTGCTGACAATAAAGTAACTGCAAGCTATGGTAGTGCAACTGCCAGGAATTTAGCAGACTTAAAAACAGCTAAATGTAATCAGATAAATGATGAGGCATATGGCTTACTACAACCTAATGATTGGATGGTAGTAAAAGCCACTGAAACAAGTAGCACTGTAGCGAGTGATTGGACTACTTACAGAACAAATGTAAGATCAACAGCACAAAGTATGAAAACAAAAATCAATGCAGTATCTGATGTAGATGCACTTGCAGCTTTGTATGTTTATAATAACGATGATCCACCAACTAGACCACTTGGTGATTTTCCAACCCCACCAACATCATAGGAGATAATTATGGTATATATGTTAGATTTAATATTAAAAATAATTCAAATAATACCTTGGATTATATCTGCAGCCTCTTTGATTGCTGCAATAACACCCACCCCAAATGACGATGTTTGGGTCGGTAAAGTTTATAAACTACTAGACTGGTGTGCAATTAACATTGGTAAGGCGAAAGACAAATGAGTTGGTGGAGTAAAGTAGTAGATTACTGGACTGGTACAGAACAAAAACAAGTTAGAACTAGAAACAGTAAAGGTCAATATGTTGCTGATGATAAGTCAACTCCAGGAGTCAACGAAGCATACACAACAGTTCGTGTTAAGAAAAAAAGAGGAAGACCTAAAAAAGTTAAATGAGCAACTCCCTTGAATCACATGAAAAAGAATGTGCTTTAAGGTACAAAAACATTGAACAAAGATTAGAGTCAGGTTCTAAAAGATTCGATAAGCTAGAAAACATGATATGGGGAGTGTACCCTTTTATCGTGTTAAGTGTAGTGTTAGCAAAATTTTTATGATGGAAGATAACAGAAGTAGATTTTCTGGAGATATGGATCGTAACGAAGTTGAGATGGATCTCAACAAGTTTATGGCAATGATAGAGGAGATATCTCAGCTCAAAGATAAAATTAGAGATCTTGAGGATGAGACTACTCGTAATCCTCACCAGAAATGGATTCACTTAGCACAAGCTGTAGACTCATGGCGAATATTCCCAAGAGTGTTTTTAAGTGTGTACATATTTCTTCTATACTACTCAACAATGTGGTTTATGGCACTAGAAGAGCCAAGTCTTGAGCAAAGTGGTTTAATTTCTATAATAGTTGGTGCTGGTGCTGCATGGTTTGGACTATATGCTGGTACAAGTGGTGCAAGTAAAAGTTTTAAAGGCGAAGATAAGTGAATAAAAAAGAACAGAGACGACATGACAACATCCTCGTGTGGTGTTTCTTTATGTTTTGGATAACATTCCTAATAGGTGTCAGCACAGTAGCTAACGCACAATCTACTCAGCAATCAGGCACAGCTTGTGTAAACGGCACTCAGTATTGTGAAAATAACAATCTTTACACATCTAATGAAACAACAACCACAAACACTAACACTAATACCAACACAAACACTAACACAAACACTAACACTAACACAAACACTAATACAAACAACAATGTTAATACATCAACATCTAGTGCAACTAACACTAATTTAAACACTAATCAAAACACAAACATAAACACATCAACATCAAATGCTACGTCTAACAACACAAACAACAATATTAATACCTCAACAAGCACATCAACAGTAACCTCTAATGTGAATCAAACTGTTAATAACAATAATGTAAACACCTCAACAAGTACATCAGAAAACACTAACACAAACATAAATCAATCTACCTCGGAATCTAATGTTCAAACTAATAATGTGAATCAAAACAACAACAATACAGTTAGTGACAACACGAATCGTAATATTAATGAATCAAACAGTACACAAACCATCCGTCAAGAGATTAAATCAGAAGCACCACCTGCTTCTGCCATTGCTCCTAGTATTATGTCGTATAGTCAAGACTTATGTACTACAGGAGTCTCAGGAGCGTTTCAAGGTCAGGTCTTTGGTTTATCTGGTGGTAAGTCTGTAAGGGATATGAACTGCGAAAGACTAAAACTTTCACAAATGCTTTACAATCAAGGAATGAAAGTGGCTGCAATATCATTGCTCGCACAAGATCCAAGAGTATTTAAAGCAATGTGGCAAGCAGGAACACCTGCACCATATGAGGGTAAGATAGGAGAGGAAGCAAAAGCATTGTGGTTAGCAAATCCACAAAAACGACCAGATAAAGAACTGTATGAAGACGAGTTTATCAAATCTTGTACACAAGAACAAAACCCAAATAGAGATAGAATAAAAGCTGATGTTGTTGGTTTTGTGAGTAGGGTAGTGGTCAGTAAAAATAAAACAAAGGCACAATGCAAAAAAGAACTTTATGGTGGGTAGTATGTTTATGCCTAAATATACAGGCACAATACATATACGAAGCTAATCAAGACCTTTATCAACTACAAAAGAATGCGAATAATTTTGAGGGAGAGTTAGCATACTCAGTAGGTGATGATCAACTGTCAACCTCGATTGACTTAACCTTTAATTTTACTTATTATGGTCAAACCTTTGATAAAGCAAGAATGGCAACTAATGGTTGTCTACACTTCGGTTTAGGTACAGGCAACATAAATTTTAATAATTACTGTGGTGACTACACACCTGATCCTATCACATCTCAGTACACATACACCATGTTTCCTTTTTGGACTGACCTCATAAGAGATAGCAACTCTCGTATGAAGTCTTGGGGTGATAACACTAAGATGATATTTGGTTGGTATGACATGAGAGAGTACAATCGAGCAAGTGATAATAGTTTTGAGGTGATACTTTACCCTAACAATACTTTTGAGTATAGATACGACGAACTAGACATTATAAACCACGATGTAATTATTGGTGAGGTGGGTGCTAACTCTACTCAAGTTTATCAGTATTTGTTTCACGATGAGTGTAATACAGGTACAACTAATAGTAGCAACTGTGTAAATACAAACTGGAATAATACATCTTTTAACACTTTGCTTGAGGGTGGTGGTAGTTTGTATGGTGTTGGCAGTGGTAATGGTGTAGACTGTTCTAACCCACTAAATGATAGCAGTTGTGCAGGTTACGCTGATGCTTATCTCACACAACAATGTAATATCACACAGTTATACTCTCAACAATGTCCTAACTATTGGCAAGCATACGATGATCAGCAATGTGAAGAAGACCCACAATATGCACCTTTTTGTCCTGGATATAGACAAAGGGATTCTGTTGCATTTTTTAACGAAGACAATGTAGATTACGGATACATAAATGAGCAAGAGCAGTTTGCAACAGGTGAGTTTATAGATGAACATCACCATGAGCAGGACTTTACCATAATAGAGATTTTTGAAGAAGAACTTTTTCGTCCTTTTGAGGAGTTTCGTGATGACGATGTTCAAGAGTTTTTTGAGTTAGAGCCTGATGAGTTTTTAATATTTTTTGAACCTGAACCACTTCCTATGCTGGACGATTTTCATAGACACGACAATATACTACCCCAAGAAGATATTTTTATTGAGCAATTTATTTTACAAGAAACACTGTTTGTAGAGGATTTTACTGAGCCTGAGAATTTTCTAGTTATAAACACCATAGAAGAGTTAGATGATTGGTTTGAGGAGGAACGAGGTAACAGGCATGAGGAAAACAGAGAAGAAACTGAGGAAGAATTTAGAGAAGAAATATTTGAAGAGGAAATAGTAGAAGAAGTTTTTGAAGAACTAGAGGAGGAAACATTAGCTGAGGCAGAAGATGAGGTAGTCGATGAAGTTATTGAAGAGTTTGATTCTGAGGACTTATCTAGTAACAAACTAAAAACTGTTGCATTAAGTGTGGTGAGTAATGCCTTAAAAACTGCCACATCTAGTGTAAACACAGGTGCAACAAATGAACAGTCAGGCAGTTCTAGTGGTTCAACACAAGGAGTTTCTAGCACGTCCTCTGGTGGCATTAGTACATCTAGTTCGCCTAGTCTTTCTGATCAATACGCTAGTGCAACTGCACAAAATAATCAAGTGCTTTCTATGAGTGGTGGTGCAGGCAACTCATTAAGTGTAAGTGTTACACCTATATCTACTGTAGATGGTGGTGCTGAGGTAGTTATGGCAGAAGTGCAAGTACAAAATGTACAAGGTGAGATAGACACTGCTGTAAGTGGTGTTATGACACAGTCAGAAGCTGATCAAATAGCAGACCAAATAATAGCACAAAACATAGAGGCACAACAAGAGGAGATGCAAGAAGAGCAACAGTCTACAGGCGAATATAGTGATGAGTCAAGCTTAGTAGCATTGATAGGATATGTACCACAATTTAACACATACACACAACAAAACTTACCTGATCAACAGACTTGGTATGTTTCTCAGGATATTTATAGTAATATAGTGATGGCTGATAATATAAGTGCATTTTATAATTATGCTGGCACAAATATTAACAGCTTACAAGACATGATAAGTCAGCAACCTGAGATATGGAGGTAGGTATGGATTGGTTTCAAAGTAAAACAGGGCAACTTATAGCGTTAGTATCCATCGTTGGCACTTTAGCAGGATTCGGCTATACAGGTGCAACTTATGTAAATAGACTAGAAAACCTAGAAGCTAAGATCGGTGGAGTAGACGAGGCTGAGGATGAGATGAAGATTATCGAGGAACGATTTGCTTCTATAGAAACATCTGTGCAGTTTTTAGAAAAAGAAATAGACAGTATCGAGGTGCCCGATGTCACTGAAATAAAAACGGACATAGCAACAATAAAAGCAGATTTACAAAGTTTGGATAAACAAATAGATGAAATTAAAGACGACAATAAAAATCCTCTTGCTGGCTAGTTTAGTAAGTTGTTCAACACATAGTAAATATATCAACACTCCAGATAAACCTCTTGAGTGGGATGATAGTTACAACTCAGAGGAATGGAGAGAAAAATTTAAAAAGTGTAAGCCATTCCTATACATGGATAATGATGCCTGGCATTGGTGNATGAATAATGAGTAAAGTGTTTCTAGGAGTCATAGGAGTGCTAGGGTTAGGACTTTATTTACTGTGGTCAGAAAACGCAAGACTTTCTCAACTTAATCAAGCATTTGAGATTAGGAATCAAGAACAGTTACAAACAATACAAACATTACAAACAGACTTTAAAAAGCAAACTGAGGGTCTACTTAATATTCAATCTAGAAATAAAGAAATAGAAGCAGAAATGAATAGATATCTTGATGTGTTTAAACGACATAACCTTACAAAGTTAGCGATAGCAAAACCTGGACTATTAGAAACAAGAGTAAATAATGGCACTAAAAAAGTATTTGAAAGCATCGAAGAAAGCAGTCGTAATATCGATGTGCTTGATGATGGGTTACAGCTGCAGTCTGATTCCTAGATTGCAACAAGTAGAGGTGGTTTCTAAACCCATTGACAGAACATTTGCACAACCTGTGATGCCAAGAGAAATAGATCTAAAAGAACCATATTGGTATGTGGTCTCTAACAAAAATATTGATGAGTTTTTAGCTAGAGTGGAAAAAGAGCATGGTGAGGTTGTTTTTCTTGCTATGTCTGTACCAGACTATGAGTTAATGTCTTACAACATGCAAGAACTAAAAAGATATATAAATGAACTTAAAGAAGTAGTAATATATTATAGAAAAATTACGACTGAGGGGGACGAATGAATATAAGTAATGAGGGAATATCTTTAATAAAAAGATTTGAAGGTTGTGAGCTGGAGGCTTACCAAGATGCAGTTGGTGTTTGGACAATAGGTTATGGGCACACTAAAAATGTTAAGGAAGGCATGATTATATCTAAAGAACAAGCCGATAATATGTTACTAAATGAGTTAGATGAATATTGTGAACATGTTGAAAAAGCAGTAGACGTGGATTTAGAACAATGTATGTTTGATGCATTAGTGTCTTGGACTTACAATCTTGGACCAACAAATCTTAATAACAGCACCATGCTAAAAGTTTTAAATAACAAGGAGTACGACGAAGTGCCTCATCAAATAAAAAGATGGAACAAAGCAGGTGGTAAAGTGTTACAAGGGTTGGTTAGACGCAGAGAAGCAGAAGCACTTTTATTCGAGGGTAAAGATTGGACTGATATATAATGCCGTTATCTAAACTACAATTTAAAGCAGGAATCAACAGGGAAGGAACTGCTTATGATAACGAGGGTGGATGGTTTGATATAAACCTAGTTAGATTTAACAGAGGCAGACCTCAAAAAATAGGTGGTTGGCGAAAAGATAACGAAAANGCATTTATCGGTGTGTGTAGAGCCTTACATGCATGGGTAGCATTAGATGGAAATAAATACTTAGGGTTGGGAACGACAAATAAATACTATGTACAAAGAGGAAACATTTATTACGACATTACACCTATAAGGAAAACTTCAACCAACAGTATTACTTTTTCTGCTACCGATGGCTCCTCAACTCTAACAGTAACAGACAGTTCTCATGGTGCTGTTGCGGGAGACTTTGTAACAATATCTGGTGCTGTATCATTGGGTGGTAATGTTACTGCTAGTGTGCTAAATCAAGAATATCAAATAAATCGAGTACCATCTACTAACACTTACGAAATAACTGCCAAGGACACAGATAGTAACACAATAACTGCTAACTCTAGTGACAGTGGTAATGGTGGATCAGGAGTCGATGGTGTGTACCAAATTAATTCTGGTTTAGATGTGTTCGTTGCCTCAACAGGCTGGGGTGTAAATCCTTGGAGTGATGGTACATGGGGATCCTCTACTGCTCTAAGCGAGATTAACCAATTAAGAGTTTGGAGCCATGATAATTTTGGTGAAGATCTTGTCATAAACCCAAGAGCAGGCAGTATATATTATTGGGACAAGTCGGATGGAGAAACAACTCGTGCTGTGCAACTTTCTACGAAAACAGGTGCAAATCTTGTACCCACAAAAGCATTACAAGTTCTTACATCAGAAACTGATAGACATTTAATAGTGTTAGGTGCTGATCCTATTGTAAACTCTGCTAGAACGGGCAGTGTTGATCCAATGCTTATAGCGTTTAGTGATCAAGAAAACGAACTAGAGTTTGAGCCTCTTACAACAAACACTGCTGGTAGTTTAAGATTATCGGAGGGAAGTCAAATTATTGGTGCATTAAAATCAAGACAAGAAGTGNTAATATGGACTGATACAGCACTTTACAGTATGCAGTTTATTGGACCACCATTTACATTCGGAGTAAATTTAATTAATAATGGTACAGGATTAATAGGACAAAAAGCTGCAGTGGTTGCACCTCCAGGTGTGTTTTGGATGGATGTTGATAATTTTTATGTTTATAATGGAGCAGTGCAAAAACTTCCTTGTAGTGTGCATACTTATGTGTTTACTGATATTAATTTAAGTCAAAGTTTTAAAAATGTCGCATTTATAAACAGTCAATATAATGAAGTGGGGTGGTTCTACTGTTCTTCTAGTAGCACAGAAATCGATAGATATGTGGCATACGATTACGAAGACGGAGTTTGGATTTACGGACAATTAAGTAGAACAGCGTGGCTCGATCAAGGTATCGTAAATTATCCTAGAGCGACAGCAAATAATTATGTGTTTGAACATGAATATGGGTATAACGATGATGGCTCTCCTATGACTAATGTGTTTATAGAAAGTTCTGATTACGATATAGGTGACGGAGAGCAATTTAGTTTTATACGAAGAATAATCCCAGACATTAGATTCTTAAGTAATTCTGAGGCTGGCAAAGTTAACATAGTTTTAAAAACTAGGGACTTCCCTGGTGACACTTTAAGTACATCTAGCACAAACGAAATAGGAAGCAGTACACAAAAGTCTGATACTCGTGCTCGAGCAAGACAGGTAGTGTTGCGCATTGAATCAGATGATGATGCATCTGGCACAGGTAATAATGATGTTGGATGGAGATTAGGTGCTACAAGAATCGACATTGTAAACGATGGTAGAAGATAATGGCTGTTGAAACACGTAATGACTCTCGTTTTGTAAAAAATTATAATTTTTTAAACGATTATCATCTCAAAAACTTTACAGTATACCCAGAACCTGTTCTTGTAGACGGTGAACTTAAAACCACTACCTCTATGCAGTTAGGTACTTTTGGTGTAGATGGAAAAACTTATATATTACCGACTTATAGTAAAGATATAGGAAAAATAGAAAATCCTCCAAAGTATTTTTCTGACTTAATAAAAAAGGGCAAGATAGTAGGATATGAAGACGTTGAGGAAGCAGGACTACAACAGCGATTAATAAGAAATAAAATAATTAAAGATGGCTAAACTATTACAAACTAGATTACCCATATCACAATCCGATCAAATTACCTCCGATACATATAATCGTCTTGTAAGAACATTAGAATTAAACTTAGGTACATTCGATACAGATAGCATAAGGCAAGTTTCTGATTCTGTAAGAGATAGTAGCCATTTTGAGTTAGGTAGTTTAATTTGGAACACATCTATTAACAGCTTACAAGTTTATGCTGGTAATAATTGGATAACTATTACTGAACCCACTATTAATAGAGGACTACAGGCAGTTGGTTCAGTAGGAGCATTATCCGTAAAACTAGCAGGGAGTATAAGTGTCGAAGTCTAACCCATATTATTATAATTGTACTCTTGTTAAAGTCGTAGATGGGGACACCATAGATGTAGATATTGATTTAGGGTTTAGTGTAGTGTTATCAAACCAAAGGGTTCGACTGGCAGGTATAGATACACCAGAGTCAAGGACTCGTAATCTAAAAGAAAAAGCATTAGGACTAAAAGCTAAAGAAAGACTAAGTGAGTTATGTGGTGAGAAACTACAACTGTTGTCTTTGGGTAAAGGTAAGTTTGGTAGAATATTAGGTGTACCACACACTAAAGAAGGAGAAAATATCTGCGATATTCTGAAAGACGAGGGACATGCTGTTGAGTATTGGGGTGGTAAAAAGGTAAAAGAATGGGGTTAAAGGTAAAAACTTGACTCCTCAGATCGCCTCCAAGGAGTTTTTAGTAATGAGTTAAGGGTAAACTACCCCCCTTGTTGAGTAGAAGTAGCTACGATTAGACCTTGCTTAATCATATATTTAACTAAGCTAGGTTGTAGTTTGCCGTGTTCGTCTAAGATCTTAGTTATTAGTTTATTGTCCCAAGTATTTTCATACGGCATATATTCAAAACTACTTTCGAGTTCTTTATAGGTTATAGGTCTTCTATACACAATATTAATACAGTAGTCTAGAACACAAAGAACTCTGTTCATTTTAGTTTTAGGTTTATAAAAGCCATCACCAGCAGCAGTTCTTCGTTTACCCTCTACGCTAAGTTTAAGTTTACTTGTTTTAAAATCGTAATCCTTNTCTACTTTAAGATTAGACAGTTTAATAGTATTTCTACCAATTTGTTTTTGGAACACAGAACTTTCCATAGGTTCAAAGTCTATATTTACTTCTCGTAGACTTTGGCATAGTTCTTTATAACTAGGCTGGTGAGGATGAAATTTATGTAACAGCACACAGAAAGCTGTTACAAATTCTTTACCATGAGCCTCTATTGCAAACGCACGACGTTTTTTGTATTTTCCATGACCCGATATAGCATGAGCATATTCGTGTAGTACGACCGACCAGCACAGTGCCCATTGTCTAGGTAATACTATTTTTAAACTTGAAGAATAATTAGCACTTCGTCTTTCACCATTTACAAATACAGTTTTTACAGGTATGCCAAAGATCTTGTTTAATCTATTAACAATAAACAAACATTGTTGTTCGTTAAGTTCATCCTTACGCTTACCATTCCAACTAGAATTATTTTCCCAGTCGTAGACCTTTTTTCTTTGTTTATCTCTCATAGTTTACTCCTTTTTTTAATAACTAATATACATATCATATACTCATTTACTTTAAAAGTAAAGGACTTTTTTAACTTTTTTTATTTTATTATATAGAGTATCATTTAATTTTCGAACAGCCATTGTGCTGCAGCTTAACAGGTAAGCAATAGCCTGCAACATAATACATAGGAAACATATGGCTGGTACTAAACTCTAATGCAACCATCAACTCAACCAAGACAAGGAGTTGCTGGTGTAGCAGAATATCTTGCTTCACAAGGCAGAAAAGGTGATGACACTATTGCACACTTAACAAGTGGCGAAACAATCATTCCTGAAGATATACTAGAAAAGAATCCAAAACTAAAAGAAGATTTAAAACTTGCCTTTGAGTATGAAGATGTTCCTATGGAACGCTATGTTGTTGGATCAGGAGTTATGTCTATTAATCCAAAGACTGGTCTTCCTGAGTTCGGTTGGCTTAAAAAGACTTGGAAAAGCGTAAGAAAAACTGTTAAGAAAGCTGGACCAGTCATAGGTGCTGTTGTCGGTGGTGTTATAGGTGGTGCTCCTGGTGCTGCAATCGGTGCAGGAATAGGTAGTAAAACCTCAGCTAAAGACAATGACGACATTCTTAGAAACATGGCTATCGCTTTTGGTGGCACTGGAATACTACAAGGTGCAGGATTAAGTGGTGCAGTTTCTGCAGCAAAACAAGAGGGTATCGGTGCATTTTTTAAAACTGCTAATTGGCAACCGATGGCATCAGGACAAGCAGGTATAACAGGATTTTTCCAGAATGTTGGTTCTGGTTTAGGTAGAAATCTCGGGCTAGGTAACACAGCTACTTTCCAAAGTGCAGGATTAAGTGCAGAACAGGCGAAATTAGTACAAGCAGAAATGGCAGCAAGTGGTCTTCCTGCAGTAGATGCTGCAATAAAAGTGGGTATTACTGATCCAACGATTATAAGTAATTTAGGAAGCACTTCTGCAGCATTTGGTCCAGGACTTTTCAGTTCACTAGGTTCTTCTTACGCAGGACTCAGTCCATTACAACAATGGGCTGTACAAACAACAGGTGAGGTTGCGTTAGGTTTAGCTGGTGAGGATGCGTATGACAACATGGCACCTATGGTCGGAAGTTCGTATATGTCTAGACCATTAAGATCAGGTGCTAGAATAGAAGCAACACCTTTCTCAGCACAAGGTATAGCTGGGATACAAGGTGCACAAATGTCTCCTCCAGGGATGGGTAACATGACTGGTGGAACAGGTATGCAAAATAATGTTTCTGACATATATTCTCCTGCTATGAACAACATGAGACAAGGTAATCAATTACTTGCAAGTGCTGCAGGCAGATTAGCAGGAATCAGTGGTCTTGGTGCTCCTCAGCTTACTCCGATTAATGTAGCGTTTCCTAGATTTGTAGGATCTACTAGAAACATGTTTGCAAATGGTGGTAGAAAAATACATAAAGGTGGAGGAAAAGTCGATGGACCTGGAACTGAAACAAGCGATGATGTAAATGCTTATCTTTCTGACAATGAGTTCGTTATGACAGCAAAAGCAGTTCGTGGAGCAGGAAATGGTAGTATAGAAAGAGGAGCAGATAAGATGTATAAATTAATGGATGAGTTTGAGGAAAGAGTATCATGAGCGAACAACAAGTTACAACTAGCTACACACTTCCCCCTCAGTTTCTACAAGATTTTTTAGCTGGTGGTGGACAAGGATCAGGAGTTGTAGGTCTTTTCCCTTTATTAAACCAAGCATTACAGAATCAGTTTGCTAATATAGGCACTCCAGGTGCAACACCTTTTACCTATCAGGGTGAAAGGATTGCAGGATTTAGTCCAAGAGAACTTGAGGCATTTAGATTATCAGATCAAGCAATAGGAAGTTACATACCCTTTTTAAATAGACAAACACAACTCACTGAGCAAGGGCTACAGAGAGGAATAGGTGGACTTGATGATGCAACAAGAAGAATACGAGGTCTAAGTGGGTTACAAGATAGAGGACTTACAGAGGCAGAAAGATTACTAAGGTCTGGCACTGGACAAGTATTAAGTGGAACTGAAAGAGGATTAGATTTATCTAGACTAGGGACTGGTCGTACTCTTGCAGGATTAGGTGACGCAACATCTACAGCAAGAGGTGCATACGGATTACTAGGTAGTCAGTTAGGCACCTCAGGACTCACTGCTAGAGATGCTCTTGGTGGTGCTGCAAGAACTGCGTTAGGTTCAACAGGATTATTTGACCCAAGAAGTGCTTCCGCATTTACCAATCCTTTTGAAGATCAAGTTGTAAGACAAACACTTCGTGATATTAGAGAGCAAGGCTCCGTTCAAGATCAAAGAAGAAGAGCACAAGCAATTGCTAGTGGTGCTTTCGGTGGTGCAAGATCTAGATTGACTGGTCAGGAATTAGCTGAGGCACAAAGAGAAGCAGAACTAGATGCTATTAGTAGAATTAGGTTTGGTGGATTCAGCGATGCATTAGGTCGTGCACAAACTGCTTTTGAACAACAGCAGAGAAGACAGTCTGCAGCTGCAGATCAATTAGGCAATGTGGCTGGAGGTCTTGGTAGTTTAGCTGGAGCACAAGCAACTGCTGGTCAAAACTTAGCAAGACAATTAGCTAATTATGGACAGGCTGGTGGACTAGCATTACAGAATCTTGGTAGAACAGAGACTGGCATAGGACAACTGCGTGGTTCTGCTCTTGGTGGGTTAGGCACTAATATTGCTGGTCTAACAGGGCAAAGAGTGGGATTAGGTCAAAATATTGCTGGCAATCTAGCTAATTTAGGTCTCCGTGGTGCTGGTTTACTACAAGGCACAGGCAGTACATTAGGCAACATTGGTGCAGGATTAGGCTCTCTGCAAAGAAGAGACATAGGATTACTTGGTTCTGTAGGTGGAGCACAAAGAGGCATGAATCAAGCTATAAACGATCTAGCATATCAAAACTTTGTAGGTCAATATGGACTCCCTCAACAATTACTAGGACAATATTCTGGTATTGCTCAAGGTATCGCTCCACTTGCTGGTAGTATAGGAACAACAACCACACAAGTTCCAGGAATAGATTATTTTTCTAGTGCACTAGGTGGTTTCTTCAACGCATTAGGTAATCAAGCTGGAGGAGGAATATCAGTATAATGGCAGAAGTAAATAAAAATTTATTAAACGCAATATTNGANGCTGACGATAATAAAATGCCAGGAGGTGGTGGCATCATGGGTGTATACAACCCCACTTTTGATCCTGTTAAATACGCAGGTGCACTTCCTTCGTTAAATTTATCGTTTGACCCTAACACCTCGACTCTTGATTTTGATGCAAATGCATACTTACAACTCGATGCCTCTATGCCTCAGAATGAAAAAGATTTAATAAACGATGAGGTAAATTCACTTATAGACAATGCTATTGCAGGTGATAAAGAAGCTGGTGTAAAGGCACTTGCTTCATCTGCNTTAGATCAAAACGATATACCTTTACCTGAAAAACAGGAGTTGTACGCTAATTTCAATGATTTAGTTGCTGAAGGTGGCTTAAACGCAGTTTACGAAATGGTAAAAGAACTGTATGGTGCAAATGAAGATGAAGAGCGTGTTCCTGAATATGCACTTCCTTCTACTGTGTTTGGTGTCTTTTTACAAAATGAGCCTGGAGATGTGAAACAAGCAATTTTAAGAGCGAAAGGCAAAACTGCTGTTACTNTAAATAATATAAAACAAAAAGAAGCAGAGTATAAAAGGTTAATAGACAAAGAAATAAGATTAAAAGCAATAGATCTTTATACAGATTCTATGCCCACTGCTACCGATTATTTAGAACTTGTAGGAAAAGTGACTCCTGAGTCTTTAGATAAATA
>FUFK010047925.1_pt1 | contig 28316 bp, 41 predicted proteins | sample 1021851 | NCBI WGS metagenome assembly FUFK01 (sample SAMEA51879418, study PRJEB19060) | metagenome
TGTAGTCGATAAACCTGCTTCCCCTCGGTCTGCTGGGGCTGGCTTATCAGCATGATCAAAAGGTGTTGACTCAATGTGAATACCCCGAGCCAGTTTAAGGATGCGCTCGGCACCAGTCCTGTTGTCAGCAAACTTCTTGACAGGCTTGTCAGAGTTGTTGTTGTAAACTTCAACCAGACCACGACCAGTCGTGTTGCGGTCAGCTAACAGCTCATCAACAGAAGTGAAGATAACCAAACCATTGCCCATCTTGTGAGCAACAGAAGTAGAAGTGAAAGCACGGATCGTGCTGTTTTTGAAATTAATAGCGTATGCAGTCATTTGTTTTTTCCTTTCTCAAAAGTAAAGAGGACATCTCTTTACTCTGTTAGTATACTCTATCTTGTCAAAAAAGAAAACATTTTTGTTTTCAACAATATCAAACACTTACAATATTTTAAGAAATTAAATTGAAAAATATCTGAGTCCTCTAGGCTGAATTAAGTATAAATTTTCTTTCGCTCTGGTCAATGCAACATACCAGACTCTGTTCTCCTCATCACTACCAAGATTCTCCCAACTGAGCTTACCCATGTCAGTGAGAAGAACTANGTTGTCAGCTTCNCCACCTTTTGATTGATGTATGGTTGATATGGTTATTCTGGGCTTGTCAGAAAACTTTTCACCATTGCGCATGCATGACCTTAAATATTCTCTCTCATCTGGGGCTATGCCTTTGAGCATCGTCATCCAATCATAATCTTTNGCGGCATNAGGCAGACCCAAGTCAGCCATCATGTANCTGTCCTGNTTTANTAANTCAGGNTTNAATGCAAGAAANTTGACTAAATTTTTCGCTTCATGTTGAGATATGCTTTTGCCTTTGCGTAAACTTTCCCAAGCTATGATTGCTCTTGTTTCTTCAGACTCAAGTGAGCTTCTGTTATTAATTGTGTAAGCANAGCCTTGTTGGCGGACTGCTTGTTTTAATCTGTACAATAAATATTTACTNCGGCTCAAAAGCATCCAGCTTCCTGACTCGCTGAAATCTATGTCCTGTTCGTTTGTGACATAGATGACATCACCTTCTTGCTTTTTTGGTGCCCACTTTTTTGGATATCTGTTTTTGATTCTNCGAACAACNTCATTGGCTAATGANTGTACTTTTTTGGGTATGCGGTGACTGTTTGGCAGAGTTGTCTTTTGACCTTTTAAATTTAAAAACTTATCAACGTCTGCTCCAGCCCAACCAAAGATAGCTTGATCATCATCACCAGCTATGTAAACTTCGCTTGCCAAACTTGCAGCTAATATAGCCATTTTATATTGAGCCGATGAAAGGTCTTGTGCTTCATCAAATATGCAAATGTCAACAGGCAACTGGCTNTTATATTTTTCAAGCATGTCTGTNAAATCATAAACACCATTGTCTTTTTTATAAGCTACCAGAGCTGAGTGATATTGTTTCACTGCATGCGTGCTCAGNTCATTTATATTAGTTATTGNCATTTGGTCTTCAATGTTTCTCAGNCCCATCCTTGCNAGCGATTCAATNCTTGAGCACTTATCACCAAGCCCATCCCCAGTATGCAGGCCTATGTTCTCATCATATATGCCTCTGAACTCTATGCCCATGGCTTTGCCAAACTTGCGATAGTGAGAGTCGGTCATAACTTCATCACGCTGCATGCCTAGCTCTTTGAAGGCCAAAGAGTGAAGTGTTCTNAAATATGGGAACCGACCNTCNTCAAAACCAAACTGGGCCATGGCTCGTTCTTGAGCTTCATATGCAGCTTTGCGNGTGAATGCAAGATAGGCTATGCGCTCAGGTGGTATGCCTCTTGATAGTGCGTCCTCAACTATGTTTAAAAGGCTTGTTGTCTTGCCTGTTCCTGGAGGTCCAAGTATGATTTGAACTTTCCTCATCTCTCAAAAAACTTTTCTATTTCTTCATCTGACATTTTATCCCAATCAGGCTCAACTTGTGGCTTTGGCTTCAGGACTCTTTTTCTTGGCTTCTGCTTCTTGGCTTGGTTTGCTTTTGGCATCATTGTGCCAATTAATGAACCGAGGGCAATGAGCAAATCTCTCTCCAAAAAACCCTCAAGCATCGGCAACTCAATCGTTCTGAATCTTTCTTGACATGAAGAGCAAACTCTTCTTCTCATTATTGCAATGTTTTTTGCCACCCTGCTGTCTACGACATCAGTCTTCCTGTTACATTTATGGCAAAGCATTTATCACTGCTCCCTATATATTGTGTTCCCATTTTTTAAAAATTCAAAATGCTCAATCATTTTTTCAACATCTTTGAAGTAATCCTTCGGAACTGCACAGTTCCTCAATATNCCTAGTGTTCTGTCAACCATCTCATTTGATTTGGCTAGACTCATTGATGTCACTCTTTCATGACATCTTTCCTTTTGCTTTTGTTTCCAATCATCATGGGTTTCTACCATTCAAAATTCTTCTGTCACAGTTGTCGGGATGTTTAGCTCATCTTCCTCCGAATAATACTCAGGAGCAGGAACTGACCAAACTTTAACTGGTTTTGACTTTATGCGAAAGGTTTTTCTGTCACCACCAAGATTTCTTAACCAAGACCAAACTTGATGCTGGGATGGGTAGCGAAACCTTCTTGCCTCNAGATATATNAATAAATCNTCAGANCTGAANTAAACTTTCCCCTCATCAACATCATGCCATGGCTTGGCATTCATGATCTCATCTTTTTGACGAGCTTGGACTTTGCCTGTTAAAAACGCATCCAAAGTTTTTTCAAACTGACCTTGTGGGCTTGCGTCATCTGGGTCAATGATTACTTCAACAGAGCCCAAAAGCTCATTGATACGTTGCTCCCACTTTTGTGATGGCATTGTGCTTGGGCACTTGTTTAACTTCTCAACACATATCTTTTGAAGCTGACGCTGATCAAGAAGCTGTTGTGTCGTCACCTCAATGCGCTCACCTTGCATTTCAATATACCAACGAACTGATGATCTGTTTTCTGTTTCATATTTTGTTATGGCATCAACTTCAATCGCCATGCCACCACCAATACCACCTATGCCAAACTCTCTTTTCATGCACTTGCTTTTCTCACAATAGTTGCAGATTGGTGATTGCTTGCATGTGTAGGCATATTCTTTTTTGCTGACTGCTTTTATAAGGCCATTGACTTCGCTTGATGGNAGTGGCTCTGATACATTTTCATAATTAAACTTCATCAAATCTTCTTGCCAGTCGTCTGGGTTCTTTTTTCTGAAATAAACGCCTGCATTGAACAAAGATATGTTTCTNCCACCTTCTGGGAAGCCCATTGTCATTATGTGCTGAAGGCAAGGTGGACCATCTTCAAAATGCTTAGTAAGCTCAGGGGAAAATTTATCAAGTTGTTCGTAGTTCGTTTTCTTTTTGTTCGCCAGAGTTACAAACTGGCTCAGGTTTAACTTCTTGCCTTTGTGTATTGCNTATCGCTCTGTGTCATCGCCATCCCAGTAGCAAAGGTTGATCCAGTTGCCTCTGTCACGTTCATTGGCACGTGATATTTGTTTTGGGAAAATCTCAGCACCACCATAACCAAGTTGAGCAGCAAATTCATTTAACTTTGAAACCATGTCAATAGCTGCAATAGCAGGTTCACAAAACAAATATAGATGAGCACCGCCAGACTTAGAGCGGCACATAACCAGAGGCGTCTTTTCAATTTTCTTTTCCAGTTCCTCAAGCGTCTCATTTAACTTCACCTCTCCTCTTATATCAATATCAATAACCCCAAAGTTGCAAGAGTTATTTTCCTTCAACATAATTATGCCGAGAATGTAGTCGCCACCTTTTAAATGAGTATCAAAATGATTGAATGTTGCAGGCTCGCTGACAGTCAAAGCACGCCCAGACATCTTGCCATCAGCTTCTTTTTTCTGCACCCGATATTGGCCATGAGCTTTTTCATAGCCTCTGAAAANTTTCATAAATTTTTCGGTGAGTTCTTTTTCCATGATGTTCCTTTCTGAGAAGGTGGGGAAGGGAAAATGATAAAAACCCTTCCCCGATGATGCTTGTAGTTTGGATTACATCACATCATCATCTGTTGTTGACTCAGAAGAAACATTAACATTTCCGGCTGCAATATCTTTTTTGAAGGCACGTGCTTCAAGATAAATATTTTTACCGTTGTCTAGGTTTTGTATAATGCCACCTGATTGTGCATCAAAAAGCATCTTGATTGACCAACCGAACCATGAGCCTTGATCATTTGACTCGGGCACTGTTGACAAGTTGTAAGCATTCCAAAACATCGCTGGGTTTTGCTTTTTGCCTTGGATGTCTACCATCAGCCTTGAGATCATAGCGTTCCATTGCTTTGCCCTTTTCATTTGAGACTTGCTCATACTTAAAAGTGCGGGTGAATGACTGCCATCTTCATTAACAATGAAAACAAAATACTCACCAGTGGGGACAATCTCGTTGCCCTCGTCAGTGAAGTACTCACCTTTATCACCACGAGTGCAATTGGCTAGGCAAGCTGAATCAGAACCATGATCCCTGACCAAGCCACCTCTGTCAGCTTTCCATTCAATGTGGGCACGACGATAACTGATAGGCACAACAGTGATGCCCTTTTCACCGTCAAAGACCTTTTGGGCGACATTATCAAAAATGTGACCAGCTTCCGCACCCTCAACATAATCACCCTCACGCTTCATTGTTTGAGGTGACATTTGCTGAAGGATTGTGATCCTTGGTATCATCATGTCATCTTTGGTCATATTCTCCTGACCAGCACCAACATCCTCAAGCAGGATGCTTTCATCAAAAGCTACAACATTTGAGGATTTTTTCTTTGCTACTTCATTTGCCATTTTTATCTCCTAATCTTGGCTCTGCGTCCCATGTACACACGGAACAATTCAACAGGTATATCCTTGCCATCTTTTAATCGCTCTTTTAATATAGCGTTAACAGATCCAGGATGCACCCCGACTGCACGTTTGTAATAAAGTTTTTTCTCACGCAACTCTTTTGTNAAAGCATTGCATGCGTCATCTTCATTACGACCAAACTGAACCTCAACATTGCTTTTTATATTGGCACCATGACCATTGTCACGCAACCATTGAAAGCATTGCTGCTGGAGGAGTTCAAGTTCTGCCTTTGCATCATCTTTGGCACGATCNATTGCACCTTGTGATGGGACAGAACCAGTCACAACATCTTGCACTTCAACTTTGGCACCATTGCTCAAAGTAAAGTTCTTGATGTTCAGTTCTTGCATTAAATCAGGCAAGTCCTGCTCAGCCAACATTCTGAGATCCTGCTTCTTTTCCTTCAATGACTCTTCAAGTTTGTTAATCTCATTTTCAAGATCATACATCTTTTGAGCCATATCAGATATTGCACCAAGTTCATTGGATGCTGGTGCCACATCCTCAAGCAGATCTATATCTGTCATCTTGTACCTTTCTCAATTCTAGGGCAACAGGCATGTACCAACCTTTGCGGCGATCCCTCTCACCCTCTTCCATATTGCGCTCCCAACGTAGGACACGCACAACTGGGGAAACTTCACCAGCAATCATGCAAACTATCATAACTGCTATTGGGTCTCCCCCTCCTGGCCACAGAAGATAATCATCTGTGGAGAAGTCCTTCATAATTCGTCTGGCNTTTTGTATTGATGGTCCAGGAATAAACTGAGGCTTGTCTTCAGGTTCAAATATAATTTCGAGTGAACCATAGCGAGTTGCATCAGTTAAGTCAGGAGTCCAGCCGAACTTATTTCTTGTTGGTCTGTTGACCACATAAACCTTTGACATGGCTTTTCCTTTCTCAAGTTTGGTGTGACCTTATGGCTACTGAAACTAAAGATCGCCATCAGAGACCGTCATCAGGGTCATACTTGGTGTCTTCACCATAAGAGTCACGATAAATACTATGCCTGATTNANATNAAAAAGAAAAGAAGAATTTTTCAAAGAAACCAGTCTTAATCAAATAAAACAANTGCGAAACCAAAGAAACCAAGTTTCTGGGCAGAAGTTNTTTTCATACCCGTCCTTGGGTTTTTNATCTTCTTATAAAGAAAAAATTTGAGGNAAAAAATTTTATGTTTGAAATTTCAAAAAGTTTGGGTTCACTGGTTTCGGTTTGCTTTTAATTAAATCAAAACAATGCAGTTAAACGACGACCCAAATCTTAAAAATTAAGGTTTCGGTAACCCAGACTCTGGGTTNTTTTTTCTTAAAATATTTTAAGTTGTTGTTTTGATTGAAAANAAAAATCACTTTCTTGCTTTACTTTTCTGAAGTTTTCAGGCATACTATCAGAGTAGGAATCGTTCCTGCGCTTGAGAAAGGAAAAAAGAATGTTTACAGTTTACAAAATCAGCACAAATTATACACTTCACACCAACGAGTTTGGCTCAGTTGATATGCAGTATGAGTTTTATCGTGAGCCACATACCAGCAGTGATGCGATGTATGGCACTCGTGAGGAAGCTGAAGCAGTCATAGAGACTCTGCCTTTGAGAAAGCAAATTGGTAAATATACTCGTGTTTTTGATTATGTAGTTGTCCCTTGTGAGTATGGTTATGCGAACATGCATGGTTGGTCTGATGTTGCACCTTTTGAAATCATCCGTGTTATTTCGCCAAAGACAATTGAGTTGCGTGCTATGTCTGCTGAATTGGATGATGAGTTTAAGCCTGAGTTTGTTTCTGGTGGGTTTGCTGGTCATTGTACAAACCAAGGCAANCAGACTTATAAATACAAGTCTTGTCCTGAAGGTGTTGTTGTGAGAGCAAGGCTCGGCAAAAAGGGTTGGAAGTCCTCTCATGGTCGTCACGTTCTGTCAACTGAGCCAAGAAAGTTTTACGATTATAATTTTTAAGCTAACATTGGGGGTGAGGATTGGCCTCACCCTCTCTTTTTGAGAAAGGAAATGATATGATTTACAAGTTGCGTCTTGTTAACATCCCGCACTCCTCAGTTGAGGACAAAGTGTTTCGTGACCTCGCTGAGGCAAAAAAAGCTGCAGAGGCAACTGGGTTTGATACAGTTGTTGAGGGTTTTTCAGCAAATGGCATGTTGTCATACATGCTCGGTTATTCAGTCATCGGAGGGTGGACGAAATGATTTATTTTGAGTTTGATACCAATGGTCAGCGTTCTTATCCAATCCCGCAAAAAGTCCATGACAAGATTGGTCGGGTCATTCAGGAGTGGTTTGCTGACGAGGGAATCAAGATGGTCAAGAAAGAGCCACTGATGATTTTTGTTCGGGGTGATTGCATGATTGAGGAGTTGCCAAATGATTAAATTTTTATTCGGCTCTTTTGTATTNATCGGGTTCATATATCTGGTTGTGTTTTGTTTTATCAACTTGATGCTCGGCTGTCAAACTTGGGATGAGTCTTTGTGGACTGAGTACAACTCCTGTTTAACATTCAGTCAGTCTTTGGATTTGTTCTGATGGAATATCACGTTTGGTCATCAAGAAAAAAGACCTGCGATTGTTGTGGGTTGACACTGCGTGAGATTCAAAAGCAGAATGATAAAGCTCGTGAAAAGTTACTTCAAAAAGAAAAGGAATGGAACTTTTGGGTCGCATTGCTTTATACGTTTGAGGCTGACATAGATGGTGCAGGTTATTGGTATGGGCCAGCATGCAGGCGTTGCTCAGGTGCACCGCAATCAGTTGGNGAGATGTTCTTGGCAAAGTTTTCTGAAGGTTGGCTGTGCAATAAATGTTATGCTCGCAAGCCTGAGGATTCAAAAGGTCAGTGGAAATATATGCCTGTTCCTGCTGAGGAAGATGAAGAGTTGATTTAATGGCCAAAGGAAGCTATTCTTAAATTGACCTTACGCACATAGGTTTCCTCCCTTTAAACTTACCCTCCTGCAAAGGAGGGTTTTCTTTTGTCAAAAAATAAGCGATAGTTGTTACAGTTAATTCTACAGTTGACCACTGAAACTAAGGTTTAAAGGACAAAAATATGCCTGCAAAGAAACAAAAAGGCTCTCAGAAGAAGCTGCAAGTACAAAGGCCTGTTAAGAATGGGCCACCAGTTAAGCCTGAAAACTGGGATGGCCGGTTCAAATCAGTTGAGCCAATGGCCAATCAAAAGGCTAAAAGATCAAAACCATATAAATGGAATCACCANACAACAATAAANTGGATCATGGGCCAAGCAGATCCTGTTGGTTTCCTAGCTGATGTTATGGCAGGGAAAGAAATTTTTAACGTATATAAAGAGGATGGTGGTGAGATATCAAATGTTGGCAAGATTGGTGCAGACCCAGAGCTGAGAGTTATGGCCGCCAAAACTCTTCTCGGTAAGTGTGTGCCAGATTTAAAGGCAGTTGAAGTTACTGCACAAGTTGAAGAGAGAAAGGTGCTGGACATCAGCAGATTAAGTGATAATGACCTCAACACAATTGAACGAGTTCTTGAACACGCTGTCATTGAAGGAAGTGAGAGCGGAGAGGATGCGGAGATCGCTGAAGGAGTTTACGAAGAGCTCGTGGCCGACAATTGAGCCAGGACGAGACTTCTACGACAACTGGCATATTGATGCAATCAGCGAACATTTGCAGGCTGTTGTTGAAGGCGACATCAAGCGTCTGATAATAAACATTCCACCACGTCACATGAAATCAATCTCAGTGGCTGTTGCGTTGCCTGCTTGGACTTGGACCATCCAGCCAGAAAAAAGATTCNTGTTCGCATCCTACGCATCNTCGCTTTCTGTCAGAGATTCGGTTAANTGTCGCCGACTTATATCAAGCCNATGGTATCANGATCATTTTGGTGACAANTTTNTTNTGACAGGCGACCANAATCANAAGCAAAGATTTGAGAATGATAAGACAGGCATGCGCATTGCTACNTCGGTTGATGGTGCNCTNACTGGTGANGGTGGTGANATAATCGTCATTGACGATCCGCACAANGTGCGTGAGGCTGAATCATCAGCAGTTCGTGAAGGTGTTCTTGATTGGTGGGACCAAGCTATGCANACTCGTCTCAACGATCCCAAAACTGGTGCCTTCATAATTATAATGCAGCGAGTTCANGAGAACGACTTGACTGGCCATATACTAGCGAACGAGNACGATGATTGGGATCATTTATGCTTACCTGCTCGATATGAAGTCGGGCACCCAACACAAACAAAATCAAGTTTGTTCTTCACAGACCCAAGGACAAAAGAGGGAGAGCTCCTCTGGCCAGANAGGATTGACGANAAAACATTATCNAANCTTGAGAGGTCATTGGGTTCATATGCCTCAGCTGGGCAACTGCAGCAACGACCAATGCCGAAGGGTGGGGGAATCTTGCGAGCTGAATGGTGGGTTCCATGGGAGAGTGATGATCTGCCCGAGATTGAGTATGTGATACAATCTTACGATACAGCTTTCTCAACTAAAGAAAAAAGTTCTTACTCCGCTCGCACAACATGGGGTGTGTTCCGCATGAATGGGCAGGTTAATGCTATTGTTATTGAGATGTGGTATGACAGAGTTACATACCCAGAGCTGAGGACTCTTGCCCAAGAGGCATATGAGGACTGGGAGCCTGATGCAGTTATGATTGAAAAGAAAGCATCTGGTCAAAGTTTGCTTCAAGATTTACGCATGGCAGGTGTTCCTGTTCTTGAATATAATCCCGACAGAGACAAGGAAGCACGTGCTCATGCATCATCAGCTTTGCTAGAAGATGGAAGAATTTACTTTCCTGCAANCAAAAAATGGGCTAAAGATTTAATAGACATNTGTGCATCATTCCCTGCTGGAGANAATGACGATATAGTTGACACGTGCACTCAAGCNTGGTTAAGGTTGCGCAAAGGATGGTTCATTACTCATTCAACTGATTATGAGGANGATGAGCCAGCGGAAAAGAAGAGGATAACTCTGTATGGCTGAACAACCAATACCGTTTGCTGAAGGTGCACCACCAGATAATTTAAAAGTTGAGCAGATCGGCAANAATGAAGTTCTCATTGGCGACCCAGAGCTTGACATCAAGCAGGACATTGATTCAGAGTTTGACTCAAACTTAGCAGAAGAGATCTCTGAAAAAGAATTAAACCGCAAAGCACAACACCTGATAGTCAAGTATGACGAGGACAGAGAAGCTCGCTCCGACTGGGAAGAGCGATACAAAGCTGGNTTGCGCACTGTTGACCCTGATGGTGGCATGAGTGAAGAAGAAGATGCCAGAGCCAGCAGAGGNCTGAGCACTGTTGTTCANCCGATGATAGCTGAGGCTGCCACCCAGTTTAATGCGAGGTCAATCGCAGAGCTTTATCCTTCTGGTGGGCCAGTCAAAACAGTTATCGTTGGCGAGCCAAATGAAGAAACAGAAGAGCAAGCTCGTCGTGTAAAAGATTTTATGAATTATCAAATCACTCAGGAGATGCCAGAATATTTTCCTGATCTTGATAAAATGCTTTTTCAGTTGCCTCTGGTCGGCCATGCTTTCAAAAAAGTTTGGTGGGACGCAAACATGGAACGTCAATGTTCAAAGTTTGTTAAAGCTGAAGACTTTGTTGTTGCGCCAGAAAGCACAGATCTTTACACCTCGCTGAGATACACCCATGTCATCCGCATGNCCAAGAATGATTACAACAGATATGTTGAGGCTGGCTGGTATCTGCCATCAAAATATACAGGCGATGGCATTGACCCATCAGGCGATACAACTGAAGACATTGAGGGTGTTGACCCATACTCAACTTCAGATGAAGTTATGACTCTGCTTGAGATGCATGTTTATGAATCTTTTGANGGTGTTGATGGGTATGATGATACAGAGGACAACGANGATGCTGTTGGCTTGCCATATGTCATCACGATAGATTATGATTCAGAAAAAGTTGTCAGCGTCCGCAGGAACTGGGATGCCGATGATGAGGACATGAGGCGTCTTGACTGGTTTGTCAGCTATCCATTTCTTCCTGGAGTCGGATTTTATGGCTTTGGCCTTTATCACCTGATTGGTGGGCTAGGCAAAGCAGCAACAGGCTCTTTGAGAGCTTTGCTTGATTCAGCTGCATTTGCAAATATGCAAGGTGGCTTTAAATTAAAAGGCAGAGTTACAGGTGGNGAGCTTCAAGTCAATCCTGGAGAGTTCGCTGATCTTGATGCGACTGTTGATGATGTAAACAAGGCAATCATGCCTTTGCCTTTCAAAGAGCCAAGCAGTGCACTGTTTAATCTTTTGGGGTTGATAACAGACGCAGGCAGAAGGTTCGCCAACACAGCTGACATGAATGTTGGGGACGTTAATCCAAATGCACCTGTCGGCACCACTGTTGCTCTGATTGAGCAAGGCAGCAAATCATTTTCAGCGATTCACAAACGCCTGCACTACGCACAAGGTCAAGAGTTCAAGTTGCTCGCAAAGTTGAATGCGAAGTACCTGCCAGAAAATTTTGACTTTGCATTGGCTGGCTCCTCTTCAGTTATTTATGCAGCTGACTTTAATGATCGCATTGACATCATACCAGTCAGCGACCCAAACATCTTCAGCACTGCGCAACGCATCGCACAAGCCCAATCAATAATGCAAATGGCCAATGCAGCACCTCAGTTGCATGACGTGTACGAAGCATACAAGCGTATGTATGAAGCGATCCGCATACCTAACATTGACGAAGTTTTGAAAAAGCCTCAAGAGGCAGTCAGGCTTGANCCGATTGATGAGAACATGAGCCTCATGTATGGCAAGCCAATCAAAGCATTCCCAGANCAAGANCACGANGCTCACATAGCTGTTCACATGCAGTTTATGCAAGANCCNTCATTGGCTGCNAATCCAGGAGCAAGAGCGATGCAACCTNTGCTTATCGCTCACATAGCTGAACATGTTGCGTTGTTATATCGCCAGCGCATGCAATCTGCTATTGGTGTTCCGTTGCCATCAGTCCCGAATCTGCGTGACCCAAGATTCTCGTTTGAGGANATCTCACCAGAGATGGATATGATCATAAGTCAAAAAGCTGCAGAGGTTGTTCAGCAGTCACCTCAAATGGAGCCAATCAAAGCTCTCGCAGGCATGGCCAAACAGAACCCACTTCAATATGCTCAGCAACTTGCACAACTTGAAATGCAGTCACTGCAGCAAAGAACACAAGCCCAGATTGAAGCTGATGCAGCCAAAGCTCGNAATCAGATGGAGATAAAGCAAGCTGAGGCACAACAAGACATGCAAATTGAAGCAGCAAAAGCTAGAGCTGATCTTGAGGAAAAAGTCAGGAAGCTTGAGGCTGAGTTGCAGCTTGAGAGGGAAAAAGTTTTAGCTAAGGAGGTCATAAAACGTGGAGATGGTTAATGGCATGCCGATGTTGCCAGACGAAACTGTCAGGCAGCTTCAACAAATGATTGAATCAGGTATGAGTCCTGATCAAGCGATATCTATGATGACCCAACCAGTCCAGCCTGAAAAGTTTGGCGGACGCAAACAGCCGATGGGTGCATTGCCTCAAGCACCAGCACCGATGCAACAAAATCCTCAAGCACCTATGAATCAAAATCAAATGGCACAATACCTGCAAAATAAAGTTGCAGAGATAAAAGGTCGCATGGGATCAAGGATGGGTGCATTGCCAATGGCAGGAGGCATGAATGCCNGACCACGATAAAAANAGNATAACACCTGAACAATTTAATCAATTATCAAAAACTTTGGAAAGTACAAATCCATTAAGCGCAGGACTTTTTAATTTAGATCCTTTAAGCAAAGGCAANGTAATCGGTGGTTTAACGAGCTTGACTGCGAGAGCTCTTGATGCGACTCCTGTTGGTGCTTTGGCGACAGCGGCAAATGTTGCTGGCAATATTCAATCTGAAAATATAGCGAGTCAGTTAACAGGCACACCATCAAATTATATGGGTGCTTTAACAGGCGGCCTATTTGATCAAAACACAGCTTTGGGTGAAGTTAGGTCTCAAGCTGATAAAAACAAAGATGGCATAGTCTCAGAAAGAGAAGCTCAAAACTATGGCATGAAGCAAGGCATGTTGACAGCATATGATGTTGGCGTTGATACTAGCCCACCTCGTTCAAATGTAACAATCGGCAGCACAAGCAGGTCAGCTTTCAACAGAGACTTAAGAGATGAATTAAAAAGTTTAAATTTTGACCCATCAAGATCTTCAGAGATTTCAAATCCTGCAAACTTCAGCAACAAAGATTTTGGACCACTTGGCCCACCACCAGATGTTGGCAATCAACCTCAAGACCCACCACCACCCAAATCTGAAGGAGGAGGAGGAGGTGGAAGCCTTACATTTATATGCACTGTCGTCCATGAAAAGGGTGACTTGCCAAAAAATATTTACAGATACGACCAATCATATGGATCTTCTGTTGATAAAAATATTTTTGAAGGTTATGCTTTATGGGGAGAGCCACTTGCGAATCTTATGAAGCGCAACCAGCTTGTTTATAAAATCGCAAAGCCCATTGCGTTGTGTTGGGCAAATCAGATGGCGTTTGATTTATCAAATGGAGTCTGTGGCAAAAAAAGTATAACAGGGAAAGTTCTNAAACATTTCGGAGAGCCTTTGTGTTATGCTTTGGGCTTTGTAATTAACAGGAGAAAAAGATGGCTGAAGTCAGTGTAGATAATATGGAGCAAAACGCAGAGTTGTTCGTCGAGAAGATGGGCTTTGCGCATGATACTGAGGGTCTTGAGTTAAGCGATGATCAGCTTGTCAACTTCCTTTTGCTTTGTCACCAGATGGAATATGGCATTGGTGAAGANTCAGANGAGATGGAAGAAGATCACCANGATGGCGAGATGAAAGTCAAAATNATGAAAGTTGACAGCGGCGACATGCGTGGTGTCATGGATCAGTTNCTGGGTCATGGTGGCCCAAAGATAATGGGGTGATATTATGGCTGTTTCTAAAATTGTACGTGAAGCTGTTGATATTATCGCAAAAGCATTTAATGATAGTGCAGATTCAGCAGTTAAAATTGTTCCGTCTGAATCTCCTTTGCCGAAAATGTCTGACCTTCAATCGTTCAGGAATACAAACCAGTTTCGCATAGCTAAAGAAAACATGAGGCCTGAGATTACACAAAAACTTTCTCAGGGGATGCCAGGATCAGTTAAACTCTCAGACTCTGCTATTGATTCTGAAGTCGCCAGCATTTTTGATAATGAGGTTTTCAGCAGCTTCCCAAACAGCGATTACTGGGATGATTTTTCAGTTAAAGAAATTGAATCCATGGTTGATGAGCTCAAAGCGATGCCACAGCTACCAAATGACGAGATACCTGATTTTTTCTCTGAGCTCGGCAATGCTAATGAAGAAACTTTAGATCTCGTTGATTTTATATTAAACAGAAGGTCTGGTGATTAAAATGCCATTCAGCAAGTATTCAAAAAAGCAAAAGAAGCTAGCAGGAGTTGCCAAGCCTCGCAACAAGATAACTGCTGCTGATTTTAAAAAGCTAAGGAAGAAAAAGCGTGGCAAAAAGAAAGTTTAAAAAAGTCCCAAAGACTAAAAAAGGTGTGCCCAAGAAATATGTTCAAGGTGCAAAGAATCCAAAAGCACGTGAGGCAGAAATAAAAAGAACTGCCAAAAAATATAAAGAGGGCAAATTAACCAAAGCAGAAATGCAAAGAATCAGCAAGCAGAGGAGCAAGGGTTAATGGCAGAGAAAAAGAAAACCAAGNCCAAAAANGANATGGGCAGATACTCCTCGATNCCAGGAGCAAGCAGGTTCAGCAAATCAACACTTGACAAAGTTTACAAAAGAGGNCAAGGTGCATTTTTCAGTGCAGGCTCAAGACCAAAAACATCTCAGCACTCTTGGGCGATGGGTCGTGTAAAATCTTTTGTCAGTGGTAAAGGTGGTGCCCGCAAAGCAGACGCAGACCTTTTGGGCAAAGGCAAAAAGAAAGCAGCTAAGAAAAAACAGCCTGCAAAGAAAAAGAAGTAGGAGCAATCAATGGCCAAAAAAGCAGTTGAAGCACCCAAAGGTTTTCATTGGATGAAATCAGGCAAAGGTTTTAAGCTGATGAAGAATCCAGCTGGCGGTTATAAGCCACACAAAGGTGCAAGTTTAAAAGCATCATTTGAAATTCAAAAGTTGCATAAAAAATAATGGCTGAGTACAAAGGTCGCAAAGTCACCCTCAACAAGCCCAGACGCATAGGCAAGGGTGAGCCAGGATATGGCAAGAAGAAGTCAGTCGTTTATGTAAAAGACGGCGACAGAGTCAAGCGTCTTATGTTCGGCGATCCAAACATGCGTATCAAGAAAAATCAAAAAGGTCGCAGGAGCAACTTCCGCTCACGTCANAATTGCGACACNCCAGGACCAAAGACAAAGGCACGCTACTGGTCGTGCAAGGCATGGTGATATGGCTAGAGCAGCAATCAAAAAAGTAGCCAACGCAGAGATCAGGGCAGCCAAGAGCTTTTTAGAAAAGCGAGGCATCACATCTGATGAAGTCAGCCCACGCAAGTTCGCCAAGGCTGCAAAAGAACTTGACAAAGGTTTTCAAGAAACATTAAAGATCCTCGCACGTGAGTTATCAGGAGGGCAAGTCTGATGCCAGATCATGACGCATTCAGGCCAGATGGCAGGTTAAATATACCCAGTCAAGCTGCAGCTGATTACATAGCACGTGAAGGAACACTTCAGCCTTACGAACCAACAATGCGTGAAACGTTCGAGTCAGCAATAGCTGGTGCTCTTNAAANTTTNGGNATGTCAAAANGCTCTGCCNGAGATTCAGCTGTTGGTTTTACAGGCACAACAGACTCAAGCAGAGGCGGCATGGGAGTTGGGGTGCTTGACTTTATACCACCATTCTCAATCCCAACAGCTCTTCAAGAAGCAGGTCGTGAAGTTGAAAGAGCACAAACAGCAACAGATTATATAGCCCCAGCACTCACAGTCGGATTCAGTGCTGTTGAATCAATACCAGTTACAAAGCTCGCAACAAAACCACTCAAAAGTTTTATAGATAGCTTAGCAAGAAAGTTTAACTGATGGCCATAGGTGCAAAAATATTATCAGAGTTATCCGACGACGCAGTCCGTTGGGTTGAGTCTTTGGCTAACAAACTTTCGGGCAAAGAGTCTTATTTTGAAGATGTTGATGTAATAAAAAACAAACCAATACCAGAAGGTGGTTTGCGCTTTCCAAAAACGTCTGAAGAAGCTGCAGCTGAGATGGGTCAAAAGCTGGTGAACTTAGACAGATTCGCACCGCAGATGAAAGANATATATGATGATAGAGAATTATATGAAGTTCTAAGAGAGGCCTCTGAAGGATCTTCTGATCTTGCTTTGATGAAGCCAAAAACTTTCGGGGAAGCAGCTGCAGCTATGAACCCTAACAAAGATCCTTACATACAAGAAATGATTGACAAGAATGTTTTGGCCTTGCGTGATTTAAGATCTGCTGGCATACGTTATTCAGATGTTCCTTATCTTACTTATNNNGAACCATATCCAGGAATAGCACAGGTTATAANNCATGAAGGTCGTCACAGNGCTTTGGCACTNGGTGCTGAAGGAGAGCCTGTNCAGCTCGTNAGAATNATNCCGAGAAGGAATGANCAGCTTTTAAGCACTATGAATCCANATACCNAGNTGATGAGNGAAGTCAGCACCATGCAACNAGAAGNTGGTGGAAAAGAAGTTGGCACTCTNGGTCAGCTTATAAAGTTTTTAGGCTTGGGTGGTGTTGCTGCTCCAGGAGCTTTATCTACNTTGGGTGAAGAAAATGGCGTCCAGTAAGATTGTCAAATCTTTTTTAAACAATCTTTTGGCCAAGTCTGAAGGCGACACTGATAGCATCCTGCGGAACTATACAGAGCAGCAAGCAATCAAAGAATATGNGCCAATGCTTGAAAACATGGTCAAAGCAGATCCAAGGCTCTTAGATCTCTACACCCCAGAAGGTCTTGTAAGATCAATTTACAATCAAGTTGCAGGAGGNGANCAAAGAGAAGTCTTGATGGCTCCGAAAACTTTTGTTGACCTCGCAGCACCAATGCCAACAGACATTGAGGGCTTTGAATATATTAGAGATGTTATAGAGAAAAAGAAAAAAGATATACAGCAAGGCATACCAAGAGAACTTTACAGAGAGCCTGAGCTGGGTATGAGGCTTGATGATGACAACTCTGTTTTTATAAATATGCACGATGGTCGTCATTTTAATACTGCTCTAAAAGAACTCGGATATCCGTATTCAAAAGTTACAGTTGTCCCTCAATACAGAACTCCACCCATTGACGAGCTTCCACCATCAACACCTGTTTACAGCGAGACATCAACTATAGATCCTGAAATAGCAGAGCAGATGGGTATAAAAACAGATAAATATAAAGAGACAGAAAGACAAAAAGTTGGCGTGTTGGGTGAGTTGGTAAAATTTTTAGGCTTGGGCAGTGTCGCTGCTCCAGGAGTCCTTTCACAGTTGCCTTCCGAAGATGGAGGAGGTAAGGTTGTTGAATAGGACTAAATTTTCATCTTTGNTATCAAAAGGAGGTCGCAAGATGGATCATGGTGGTAAAAAGAAAAAAGGCATGAAGAAGAAGGTTGCCAAAAAAGGCATGAAGAAGAAAAAGGGCATGAAGAAGAAGGGTGCCTATGGAAGATAGGAAAGACGTCAAAGTTTTTGTCACTGGCGTTTCAGCAGCATTTGAGGTAAATTTAGATGACGACAGTGGAACTCCTGAAGTTAATCAAAAAGAATCTGAGGGAGAAAAAATCGGCGATAGCCGAGAAGATGATTGAGGGTCGGGAGTCTGACTTTGAATCATATCAAAAAGACGTTGGGGTTGCGCAGGGATTGGAAGATGCTTGCGCAATCATCGACGAAACATTAAATCAACTTGATGAAGAGGATGCATAACATGTCTCATCCGCATGCAATATTTACTGATGAGGAAACAAAAGCCACACTAGGCTCTCATCAGTTACCAATCCCAATGAACTGGAAAGTTCTTATTCAACCCAACAAACCTAAAGAGCAAACCGAAGGTGGCATAATACTGCCATCTNTGGCCAAAGATAACGAAAGTTATCTAACTGCTCACGGANTCATTGCAGCTATGGGAGAGCTTGCTTATCATGACAGGGATACAGGNAATCCTTGGAANATGAGTGTTCGTCCCAAAGTAGGTGATAAAGTCACTTATGGAAAGTATGCAGGTCAAAAAATCGTAGTCAATGGTGTCAGCTTCCTTTTGGTNAATGATGATGAAATAACATCAATCTTGCCTGAGGNTGTTGATATAACTGGTTACTTGCCGAGGTAGGTTGTTATGGAAAATAAAATTGAAGAAGAACAGATCATTGCTGTTGAGGAAGAAATCAAGGAGGCCAAGCGCAAAGCTGGACAAGATGATTTTGAAATTGAAATAGTCGAAGAAGAAAAACCTGAAGAGGTCGTTGAAGCAAAAGAACCAGANCCAGAACCAGATAANGATTANGGNGAAAANGTTCAAAGGCGAATTAAAAAGCTCGTTGANCAACGCAGGGAAGCTGAGTTAAGAGCTGAAGAGCAGCGTCAAGAAAATGCTCAACTNATTGCTCGTCTTGAGAGATTNGAAAAAGGATCTGAAGACAGAGCTCAAAATGAGTTTCANAATCGCTTTGAGCAAACAAAAGCTGCTTTGGCCAAAGCTATTGAAGAAGGTGATACTTCAGCGCAAGTTAATTTTCAAGAGCAAATGGCTGACATGCGTGCAGCCATGCGTGTTGCAGAAATGCAAAAGCAAATCGCAAACACACAGCGTACGCAATCACCAACAGTTGGCAGAGCCCAACAAGCTGCAACAGACCCAGCCCCACAAAAGGCTATGGACTGGTGGCAGAGAAATCGTTGGTTCAATTCAGCAGGTTTTGAAAAAGAAACTGCTGCAGCTCGCTCTATTGATGTTCAGCTTGACCTTGAGGGATATGATAAAAATTCAGACGAATATTACGAAATGTTAAATAATCGTTTACAAAAAATCTTTCCCGAGTTAAGCTCAGGAAGCGAAGAACCAAAGCCAAGAGTCAAAAGCAGACCACCTGTCGCCCCAACTGCTGGCGGATCTCAAGGTTACAAGGGGAACAGGGTTCGCATGTCACAAGACCAACTTAGGATGGCTAGGGAACTTGGTATAACTGATGAAAAAGGTCTCAAAGCATATGAGGCTGAAATCAAAAGACAAGCAAGGAGCTAATCATGGCTGAGAAAAGAAATGTGCGTGCAGATGAATCCCGTTCAAACTCCCGAGATGATGAGGCTCGTCCTCAGACAGCTTGGAAACCACCATCCCTTTTGGATGCGCCTGAAGCTCGTCCTGGGATGACACAAAGGTGGGTAGCCACCTCTATTCAGGGAAAGGAAACTCCTGACAATGTCTTCAAGCGTATGCGAGAAGGCTGGAATCCTCGCCCTGCTGACACTGTGAAAGATAAGAGATTCCCAACTATCAATCACGGACAATGGGAAGGTTGCATTGGTATTGAAGGAATGCTGCTTTGTGAAATGCCTNTAGAAAAGCATAAACAAATGAAAGATTATTATGCTGGCAAGAGCGATGAGCAGAACGAATCATTATCAGGCGATCTTGATGCACTTAACAGATCTGGTGGTCCAAGAGTTTATCAAACTCGCGAATCATCAGTTTCCAGAGGTCGCAAAGATCTTGCGGCTATGGAAGATTAACTACTCAAGGAGTGAAAGATGGCAAATGTTGATGCTGCCTTTGGGTTCGTCCCAGTTCGCCACATGAGCGGTAATATTCCACGTGCAAANAAATANACCATTACTTCTGGTTTAGCTGAGAACATCTTCACAGGTGATCTATGTATTGTTACAGCTGATGGGGTTATCACACCTCACACAGCGACAGAAACCAATAACATTGGTGTGTTTGCAGGTGTTTCATATACTGCTTCTGANGGCTCATATGTTTANAGNCAGTACTNNCCNNCAGGNACNNCNGCTACTNANATNNTAGCATANGTNTATGATGANCCNTACATCGTATATAAAGTACAATCCGCTGGANCNNCAGCCCANACAAANATTGGCAACTGTGCTGATGTTGTTGCNGGTGCAGGTTCTACCANNACAGGNAACTCAGGTTTTGAAATCTCAGGAACCATGGCTNCTGGTACAGCGACTTGTAAAATCCTTGGNCTTTACGAGNCTCCNGATAATGCTTTCGGCGCNAATGCNGTNATGGAAGTTCTTATCAACGAGCACCTGTTAAAAGCCACAGCTGGCATATAGGAGGGCTTGAGCTATGTCTATGAATAGAGCACAATTTGCTAAGATGCTCGAGCCAGGATTGAACACACTGTTCGGTCTCGAGTATGATAGTTATCCGTCTGAATACGAAGCTGTATTTGAATCAAACACCTCTCAAAAAGCATTTGAAGAAGATGTCTTGCTGACAGGTTTTGGTGCAGCTCCAACTAAAGATGAAGGTGCGTCGATTGCTTACGATTCAGCTTCTCAGCAGTGGACAGCTCGTTATCAGCATGAGACAATCGCTTTGGCATTCTCAATCACTGAGGAAGCTGAAGAAGATGGTCTTTATGGATCAATCGCTGCACGTTATACAAAAGCACTTGCACGCTCAATGTCTACTACAAAAGAGATTAAAGCTGCAAATGTTTTGAATAATGCAACCAGCACCAACGGTGGTGACGGTGTTCCTCTTCTGAGTGCATCACACCCAACGCAAAACGGCAACCAGAGCAACAAACTTGCTACTGCTGCTGATTTGTCAGAGACTTCTCTTGAGTCAATCCTGATTCAGATTGCTGACATGAAAGATGACCGTGGTCTGCGTATCGCTGCACAGGGAACAAAGTTGATTATCCCAACAGCATATACATTTACAGCAGAGCGTCTTCTTGAGTCACAACTGAGAACAGGAACAGCTGACAATGACATCAATGCGATTCGCAACGGTGGTTATCTGCCACAAGGCTATCACATTATGCGTCGTCTGACTGACTCTGATCAGTTCTTCATCCAGACGGATGTTCCTGATGGACTCAAGATGTTCCAGCGTTCACCTCTGAAAAAAGGTGTCGAGGGTGATTTTGAAACTGGTAATGTTCGCTACAAAGTTCGTGAGCGTTACAGCTTTGGCTTCACTGACTGGCGTGGAATCTTTGGCACAGAAGGTGCTGCATAAAAATATGGGGGAGGAGAGAACTCCTCCCCTTAACTGAATCCTGACGACTTTATCAAGAAGTCGACACTAGCCAAGACAGGAGATCAAAATGGCTAATANTACTTTCACNGGACCAGTACGGTCTCANAANGGTTTTNAAAATATAATTGGTGACAGAGACGCACCNACAAACACAATGACACTTTCTGTTTACACTGCAACTGTAACNGTTGCTAATGGTGCAACAACAGGAAAAGAGTCATCTATCGGCATNCCNTCAAACTTTATNCCAATGGGTGTCATGNTCNCTGTAACTGNNGCAGCTTCTAATNCTGTNAANCTNNNNGATATNGGNACAGANGCNGANACAGANGGNTTTGTTGATGGNATNNNNGCNGCAGTNAACTCAACTGGNTTTAAAGGNTTCTTCCCNTGNAANGGNGTNTTGGGCATGTCTGGTGGTNCAACCACNGCNGCCACNGAAACTGCAGATGAAGTTGAGATTGTAGTCTCTGGCGATCCAGGAGCTGATACAACAGTAGTGATGAAGTTTATAGGAATATCAAGCTCATCAGATGCATCATAGGAGTGAGGTATGGCGGATATAACAACCACTACCAAAATATCCGAAAGCACTCAGGAAGTCGTTTTTGCTTTTCAATACCAGTATGTTGATACAGGTGATGAGAGTGGTGTCACAAAAATAGATGTTTCTGCTCTTGAGAAGAATGCAAACGGTGATTCTTGCACAGGTGTAAGGATACTTGAGTGCTGGTGGGTTATCAAAGCCATGACTGTTCAGGTTCTTGCTGATGCAGATACAGATGTGACAATTTTGCATCTGGATGAAGGTCAGTCTGGATATCAAGACTTTGAAAAGTTCGGAGGCTTNCCAACAAGCTCTGTTTATGGCACCAATGGAACAGGTGATATAAAATTCACAACCACTGGTGCTGGGGCTGCTGGTGATGCTTATCAAGTTGTCATAAGAGCGAAGAAGAANTATTAATGGCGACTTCAGGGACAGTAGCATTCAGGCCAGATGTTGAGGAAATAATAACCGAAGCATTTGAGCGTTGTGGCATTGATCCTCAAACGAGGACTGGGGATCATGCTGTCTCAGCTCGNAGAAGCCTNAANCTTTTATTCTCNGANTGGGCAAACAGNGGNATAAATTATTGGGCTGTCAGCACCGCAACACTTAATTTGTCTGCAGGGACTGTTACATANAACCTTCCTGCAGGCGTCATTGACCTCATGGATGTCGTTATATTTAACTCTGCGGATGCAACGAGATCNGATCAGATGGTCAACAGGATAACTATATCTGAATATAATCAGATACCGAANAAAACATCATCAGGCAAGCCAAGTCAATATATGCTTGACAAAGGTCTNCAAACAGGNTCAAACAACATATCAAAAATTTATGTTTGGCAANCACCAGANATAGGAACATATGTTTTAAANTATTGGAGCTTGAATCAGCTTGAGGANATAACAGCATCAAACCAAGATGGTGANTTTCCTTATACTTGGAGNGAGTGTATATGTGCAGGCTTGGCAAGCAAACTTTCTGTTAAATACGCAACTGACCGATTTCAACTCTTAAATGAGCTTTACGAGAGAGCTTTCAGTTTTGCAGCAGCATCAGATAATGATGGTGTCAGCTTGAGGGTTCAACCCACAGCGTTGAATTTGGTTTAATGGCAAGATATGCAACAGGAAAAAAATCAAAGGCGATAAGTGATAGGTCGGGATTCAAAGTAAAATACACCGACCTTATGACTACTTGGGATGGCCTGAGAGTTGAAAAAGAAGAGTACGAGCCTAAACATCCTCAGCTGACACCAGCCAAAAATGTTACAGATGCAACAGCACTGTTAAACCCAAGACCTGACAACACACCTGAAAATGTAAAATTTTATGTTGGGTATAACTACGATCCATTTCTAAATGATCCTAGGAAAAGGCCACCTATCGGCGTAGCAGGAAAAGGTGCAGTCGGTCAAGTTGAAGCCAGACTAGTTATGGCTGCACAAGTTACAGGTGTTGCGGGAACTGGTACGATCGGTTCAGGTTACACTTTAACGATTAATCAGTCAATAACACAAACAGGCGTATCAGCAGTCGGCTTTGTTGCAGGTTCTGCCGCAGGAATAGTAACTCTTGCAGTTACTGTAGTGAGCACTGGTAGTGGTAATAAATACTTTATAGATGGTGTGCAGCAAGCCACACTTACACTTTATGAAGGCAACACTTATCGCTTTGATCAATCAGATAGCAGCAATGATGGCCACCCATTAAGGTTAAGCACNACATCAGACGGAACTCATGGAGGTGGTTCTGAGTATACAACAGGCGTAACAACTAGTGGCACCCCAGGAACATCAGGTGCTTATACCCAGATTGTTGTTGCCTCTAGCGCACCGACACTATATTACTATTGCCAGATACATAGCGGCATGGGCGGTCAAGGAAATACACCTTCCGCAATAAATTATACAGGCGTAGCCAAGTCAAATATTACAGGCCTAGCAGGAACTGGTGCACTAGGGAATCAGGCTGTTGTTGGAAGCCCACCAACGATGACAGGCGTTGCAGGAACTGGTGCAGTTGGCACTGTTTCAATAACTCTGAGTGGTTGGGGTCTCGGTGCATGGGGCGATGGAACATGGGGTAATTAAATGAACTATTCAACTTTAGTAACAAACATTAAAAATTTTATGGAAGATGACTCGACAGAGTTTGATTCATCAATCAATACTATAATCGCTCAAGCTGAAGAAATGATTTTTCAAAGGCTGCCGAGTTTGCCTTGCTTTAGATCAACAGCAACAGGATCTTTGGTTATCGGAACTGCAGATTATGTCATCCCCTCAGCTAGAATGATAAGGAACTTTTCAGTCACAGCATCAAGCTCTGTTTCTTTTTTAGATCACAGGATTGATTCTTATCTTCGTGATTATTGGCCAAACGCAACACTTACAGGAACTCCAGAGTTTTATAGTACTAAATCAGCTGCAACAGCAGGAATAACTGTTACATTAGCACCGACACCTTCTGCAACTTTAACTTATCAAGCAGATATAATAGCACCAGAAACAGGATTATCCTCAGGAAATACAAACACTTGGGTCGGTGATAATGCTGAAAATGTTTTGTTGGCTGCAACACTTTATGAAAGTTCTGCTTTTCTTAAGGCTGAAGAAACGCTAAGTTTATACAAAGCCCAGTTTGATGAAGCTGTTGCATTGTTCCAACAGGAGATGGGAAGAAATTACACAGCCGAATATAATGGAGGCATTTAATGGCAATAACACAAGCGATGTGTACATCATTCAAAGCAGAGCTTATGGATGAACAACACGATCTGGCNTCAGATACTTTAAAAATAGCTCTNTTTACAAGNAGCGCAAGTTTAGATGCAACCACAACAGCATACAGCACNAGNAANGAAGTAAGNGGAACNGGNTANTCNGCTGGTGGTGAAACCCTCACAAGNACAACAGTTTCAACTACTGGGACGACAGCNTTTTTTGATTGCGATGATCCAACTTGGACNAGTGCCTCTTTNACAGCCAGAGGTGCTTTAATTTATAATAGTACGAATGGTGATAAGGCTATAGCTGTTTTAAATTTTGGCGGCGATTTTACAGTTTCTTCAGGAACTTTTCAAATAGTTTTCCCTGCTGCTGGAGCAAGTGCAATTATAAGGATTGATTAAATGACAAGCACCTATGTAAACGATCTAAGATTAAATGAGCTGGGTACTGGCGATGGGTCGGGTACTTGGGGAACAACAACCAATACCAATCTTGAGTTAATTGGTGAAGCTCTAAGTTATGGCACAGAAGCTATAACAACAAACGCAGACACTCACACAAGCACTGTTGCAGACGGTTCAACTGATCCTGCAAGATCAATGTACATAAAATACACTGGTGCTTTGGATTCAGATTGCACAATAACAATCGGACCAAATACAATAAGCAGAGTTCATTTTATAGAAAATGCAACAACTGATAGTGGCTCAAGTGGCCCATACAATATTATAATCAGTCAAGGTTCAGGATCAAATGTAACTATACCAAACGGAAAAGTTTCTGTTGTTTATCTTGATGGGGCTGGTTCTGGGGCTGCAGTAGTCGACGCATTAACAAATTTATCAGTAGCAGGAACTTTGTCTCCGTCTGGTGATACAGCTGCAGGAAATACAGCCGCAGTAGGGTTTACAGCTTCTGAAGGTTTAATCCTAACAGGTCAAGGTTCATCAAATGATGTTACTATTAAAAATGACGCAGATGCAGAAGTTGTAGGAATACCAACAGGAACAACCAATGTTAATATCGTAGGTGTCGCGACAGCTGAAACTTTTGAGCCTGATGGTGATACCTCAGCAGGTGATAATGCAGCAATAGGTTACACAGCCAGCGAAGGTTTAATTCTGACAGGCCAAGGCTCTACAAATGATGTAACTTTAAAAAATGACGCTGACGCAGATGTTTTGGTCGTTCCAACAGGGACAACCAATGTTGACATAGTCGGGGTGGCAACTGCTGAAACTTTTGAACCCGATGGCGACACTTCTGCTGGTGACAATGCAGCTATAGGTTATACTGCTTCTGAAGGATTAATTCTTACAGGTCAAGGCTCATCAACTGATGTAACAATCAAAAACGATGCAGATGCAACTGTTGCTTCAATAGCGACAGGAACGACTGTGCTCACTATTAATGATGACATAACAGTTGTTGGCAGGGCTGTCGGGAGCACTATAACAACTGAGAATGATGCGACGTATGATTTAGCAACAGCCAATAATTTTACGACCACCACAGCAGGAACAGTTACAATAACTTTCACAAATAAGTCTGCAGGCCAATCAGGTTGCATTAAATTTGTTAACGCTAGCAATCACACAGTCAATGCTCACGCAGATGTTGCCATAAACGCAACGACATTATCTGCCTTGGCAGCAAGTGGAACATATTATTTAAATTATTATGTAACAGCTGCATCAGGAAATAATACAATACTAGTTTCAGCGACAGGAGCTTTAACTTAATGTCTATTATACAAGCTGCTGGCGCAGGTGAAACAAGCACAGGGTTTTATCCGCACACCATAGACAATTCTTTGCGTTTTGGTGATGGTGATGTTGGTTATTTATCAAGGACGTTTGGCACCCCCACAGATTCCAATAAGTGGACGTTGTCTCTTTGGGTAAAGTCATGTGGAACCGGAGTGAGATTTTTAGATGTTGGTGGAAGTGCTGGAAGTGAAGATCTTATTGGTATAGGCACGACTGGCTATGAGCAAATTTATTTTAATAAAAGAACCTCATCAAGCTATGATTATAGGGTACAGACCACACAGCTCTTGAGAGATCCTTCAGCTTGGTATCATTGCATGACTGTGTTTGATAGTGACAACTCAACAAGTTCAGATCGACAGATAATTTATATAAATGGTGCAAGAGTAACAGCTCTTGATTATTCGTCATACCCAAGCTCTGGTGCGGCATCAAGGATCAATACAGCGGTTGAACATAGAATAGGCACTACTGTATACTCAAGTTCCTATGATAATGATGGATATATAGCAGAAATGACGTTTGTTGATGGGCAAGCCTTAACGCCTACATCATTCGGAGAAACGAAAGCAGGCATTTGGGTACCAATAAATACATCTAGCCTAACATTTGGAAACAACGGTTTCAGATTACAATTTAAAGACAGCTCTTCTTTAGGTGACGACACTAGTGGTAATGGCAATGATTTTAGTGTTACTAATCTTGCCTCAACAGATCAAGTTTCAGACAGCCCTACGAATAATTGGTGTACCATTAACTCATTAAGTTCAAGAGGAACTCAGTCAGAAGGAAATTTAAAAACTGTAACCGAGGCCAGTGGGTATTCGTCAACTGTTGGTTCAATGGGTCACGAGACAGGAAAATGGTATTGGGAAGTAGTCCCTGTCAGTGTTGCTGCTGGGCCTCTTATTGGCGTAGTTGATTACACATACGATTCAACAAACAGCGGCAGTGCAGTAGGGTATCTTTTAGGGCAAAGCGGTGTAGACAGCATTGCTTATTATAGTAATGGGAGTAGCTATATAAATGGCACGGTAAATTCATCTTATGGCGCAAGTTATACTGACAACGATATTATTGGCGTTGCCTTAAATTTAGATGATAATCAAATTACATTTTATAAAAACAATTCTTCACAAGGAGCTATTTCGTACACGTTTTCTGGCAATCATATTCTTCCAGCGGTGTCTGATGGAAGTAACTCTTCCACAACAATAAGTTTTCTATTTAACTTTGGTCAAGACGGTTCATTTGCGGGCACAAAGACAGCGCAGGGCAATTCAGATAGCAATGGCGTAGGTGACTTTTATTATACTCCCCCATCTGGCTTTTTAGCTCTTTGTTCAGCCAACTTTGCAGATCCTGCCATAGACCCTGCACAGGATGAAGAGCCAGCAGATCATTTTAACACAGTGCTGTATGCTGGTAATGGTTCAAGTGGTCACGCAATAACAGGAGTAGGATTNCAACCTGATTGGGTATGGCTTAAAGGGTATGACTACAATGCAGCATCTCACGCATTGCAAGATTCAGTTCGTGGGTCGACAAAACGATTAAGTTCTAACAATAATGCTGCAGAAACAACAAATGCACAATATGTGCAATCTTTTGATTCAGATGGTTTTACAGTTGGCAACCATGCGGCATTCAATTCTGGAAGTCACAACTATGTCGCATGGAACTGGCTAGGTGGCGGCACTGCCAATACTAACAATGATGGGGCAATTCAATCTTCTGTATCTGCAAANACCAAAGCTGGGTTTAGCATTGTAGCTTATCAGGCAACTGGCTCTACGGCTACAGTTGGTCATGGCCTTAGCAAAGCACCAGACTATATTGTAGCAGTGCAACGAGCCGGAAGTGCTTGGAGTGTTTATGCAAGGCACGCACTTGGTAATGCTAAAAGACTAAGATGGGATACAGATGACGATCAAGTTACTTCAAGTGTATGGGGTAATACCGATCCAACTGAAGATGTATTTACACAAAACGTGACAAGCACAACAAATAATATAATAGCTTATTGCTTCCACGATGTTGATGGCTATCAAAAGATAGGAAGATATGAAGGCAATGGGTCT
>FUFK010041073.1_pt1 | contig 28312 bp, 34 predicted proteins | sample 1021851 | NCBI WGS metagenome assembly FUFK01 (sample SAMEA51879418, study PRJEB19060) | metagenome
TCAATCTGTTCCATAGCATTCATCAACAATAGCCAAAGGTACTTGTTCTCGTAATTGTTCTTCCACTTGATATTGGGTGGTCTCACCTGGAACGGTTTTGTGGCTATCTTGTTCTCAGCCCACAATTTTATGTCCGTCCTGTTCATTATTGACCTACTCTTGAATGCCCAGTCTTTCAATGCTTGAAATTCTTTAGCATTGAGACTGTCCACCAGTTGCCACCAAGGGGCGTCATCTCTGGGCATATTCCCCAGGTCACCTTCCAAGTGTTTCCATCTGTGGTGTAGCTCTACCAACACCAGGTAATCATCGTGTATCATCATATGCAATATTCCCTTTTCAATATTTTAATTTTAGCACATACAGGGTTTATAGTCAATGATCTATGCCTCCTCTAATTTTTTAATATCTCTATTGATTATATCAATATATCCTAATATGTTGTCTATTTCTTCGTTAATAGAGAGACCTATCTCAACTCTATCTTTAAAATCACCCCGTCTCATTTTGGCCAATCTTTCCTCATAACGGTCTAATGTTCTGTATAATCCAGATATGGCCTCTAACTTTCGCGAATCAGAATTTGCTATGTTCCATTCATCTGAATATGAGCCTTTAGTCATTATTGTGAATACAGAATCTATCTGATCCCAGCTGAAACCAATATCTCTCAATTTAACAACGAGATGTTGTTCTTTAGGACAAAAGTCTTCATTCATTGGCCATAAATTATAAAATTCATCTTTAGTCATCCTTATGCCTCCCTCTTTAATTTCCACATCACTAAATTACCTTCGTGTGCTATTTCAATTAATTCTTCGTCAGTATATTTTTCTCTGGCTACACGAGTTGGAAGGCCTGTCACATATGACCCCGCATACACCCATTTTTCTTCTTCAGTAAAATGATCATTATCTTTCATAGAATCTATGATCTTTTTTACTTCTGGTGTTATTTTCTTCATCTTATTTCTCCTTAATAGTTTCTATAATTGTAGCACACTTCTGTGATCTGTCAACCTGGAGATTTTCCTATGCCTCCTTCCAATCAACTATGTCACCTTGTATGTCTAACACTTCACATTGATATTCTTGCCAATCATCATCCAAAGGTTCTCCTTTGTATTCTACGATTTTTGATTCCAAATATTCTTTAGGGATTGCGGCAGGATTACCCCAATCAGCCAATGACATATCCTCTTCTATATCACTTTCTTTTAGGTACGTGATTTTGTATTTTGTCATCCTTATGCCTCCTCTTTTACTTTGCAACCATTTTTAACAAATTCTAACATTTCTTCTGCTTGTTTTAAATTATCAAAAGTTTGCACCGTGGCTTCTACTTGTAATTTGCTTTGTTTTTCTTTAGGCATATTACAATAGCCAACACACCAATTGACAAAATGGAATTGATCTTCACCTATTAAATCACCATCATTTGCGATCTTTCGTTTGATCATATGCTCAATTAATTTGGCATCTTGAGACAAAGAATACATATCTATCAGCATAGGCTTGCCATTAGTTCTATTTTTTGGAAAACCTTCTTTTGGTATTATTATAGATCTGGTTGAGTTGGTTTGGTTATCGTGTGCTACTGCTAACAAGTATTGATCATTTGTTGTTTCATTTGTCATCTTATTTCTCCTTTTCTTTGTTAGTGTTAGTATCTTCTTCCCAGGTGACCAGGATATCCTGATCCTTCTTTACCCATATCAGGGTTTCGCTATTTCCACATACCACTTTGAACACACCATCCTTGGGTGCTGTCAGTGATTGTGATCTATATTCTTTCATCTTTATGCGGTTAGTTCATCTACGACATCTTGTGCGGATGTACTAAGATTGTCATTGAAGCAATAATCATAAACTCTTCTTGAACAACCTACGTCTTGTAATAAATCCTGATCCTCCAGAAGTTCTAACACTTGTGGAAACAACTCATCAGCCTGTTTAACCATTGCCATTGTGGCCCAATCATTTTCATAGGCCCATTCTCTTGCGGAATAACACCACTCGTTTTCATATTGATCTTTTATAGTCATTATTCAGTCTCCTTTTCTGTTTGTATATCACCTAAAGCATCATTTGGCTTAAGGCCAAGCTCATTGTATAACATCTCTTTCGCCTTGTCTTCTGCTTCTTGTTGTGATTTGGCAGTGGTTATATTGTATTCAATTGTGACAGGTATTTTTACAATGTATTTCATTATTCAGCCTCCCACCATTTTTCAACAATATCATCTTGTTCAAAATGTCTATTTTCATAAGCATATTCTAAATCACAATCTGAACAATAATGTTCCCAATATGGAACCGTGTTTGTCAGCCAAGCTGGCATCTTATACTTTATTACGGCTTGTTTTTCGCAACATATATCACATTCTATAGTCATCTTTTTGTCCTCTTTTTTGTTAGTGTTCATATTATAATAATACTACAGAAGCAAAATCTGTCAAGAGGCTAATTTATCGCTATTTTTGGGGGTTTTTTAGGGTTTTTGAGGGCGGACATTGGTAGGTTAGAAGCAATTATGGCACTAATGCCCACCCAATGTATTTAAAGATAATGGTAATATAGCAAAATTCCAAAGATCACGTGGATCAAAGTGATTGAGATTATGTACTTGTTCATTTGTGTTTGAAATAGTCTCTGATGGCCCATTCACAATAAGCTGAATGCCTTATGTCATCCCAATTACGCCAACCCATATCTAAACAATTCCTGACTTCCATTATGTCATATACAGGAACAAGGGGTTTTTCTTTTTTAATCTTTGCCTTTGTTTTTCTTTTTCTTGCCATATCTGTTGGGTTCTGGCCAATGTATGTTGTAGGGTTTGATGCCAGCATCTCTTGCCACCTGCATCATCATTGTTTCCATTGTGTGTATGTTGTCTTCAATTGATTTAAAACGAGGATCATCGTCTTTGAACTTGCCACTCATAATCATCTTGTCTATGGTGTGTTGCAAACTATCTATTCTCATTTGCATTTCTTCTAATAGTTCTATAGTCTGAATATGATTCATCTTCTTCTTTGTTCTGGCCATAACATATTATACAATATTTAAGAATCTATTGTCAATCTTTATATAATTGGTGAATTTACAAAAAAAAGATTCACACAGAGACCTTTTAAAGGGGGTCTAAAGGGGTTGGTGGGGTGTTTGTACGTGGGCAAAAACCGTTATAATTTGAAATTGGGTTTCCAGGCCTGTAAAGACCAATATGCTGGTGATAAAGTCTTNTGTCCTTTTACTTTGTCAAGTACAGCTCCCATCCTTGCATTGAAACTCTTTCTCCTTGCTGGATTGTTCCTNCCNATGCTCATNCCTTTTTGTCCAAAATTNANTTTCTTTACGTTTCCAGTCTTCTTATCTTTTACAAACACTTTGAACTTCTTNACATCACCTCTCATTGGTGTGTTTAACTTTACTTCTCTTCCTTGATACTTTGGCATTATTTTCTTTTCCTTGCTCTACTTCTGATATCAGTATCGTGTTTCCTGCTACCTCTCAATAAACTATTGACTCTACCCATTGCCCATTGTTGCATACCAACACCAGGTCTTGATCCTGCTCCAAGGAATGCACCTTGTCCTCTTCTATAGACTGCTTTCAAATCAGCCAGATTGAATAATTTGCTTTTGCTGGCTTTTGCCTTCAATGTCTTCACGGTTGAAGCTGATAATGGTTTACTTTTTTTTGCCAAGTTTAATTCTCCTGTTGATCAAACTTTGAGGTATTCTTTTACCTGCTTTATACAAGTTTGATATCCTTGTTATTACACTTGCTAATTCTGATCTCTTACCACCCTTGACACCAGATAGGTATTTCTTTGCTATACCTGTCTTCTTGTCTTTTGCTACTCTTCTTTGTTTCATACTAATATTTATTTGCCTTGGCCTCTATACTTTTTATAACTTCTTCTTTTACTTTTGTTCATCATTGTTTTAGATACTTTACCATTACCTATGCTTGTTTTTTTAGGTTTTGATTCGTGTACTACTTGTTCTTTAACCTTTGCCATTGTTATGTTATCTTTCTATAATTGAACTTTTTTGTTTTATATAATTTATTCAATTTTTCAGCCTGGCTTTTGGCTGTACCTTCACTGCCCCAACAATGTCTTTTATATTTGAAACCTTGTGGTCCAAGAGTGAGATTACTACTGCTTCTATCAACTCTCAACTTGGCGAACTTGTCATCGTAGGTCAACACATAGACAGCATCTACTAATTGTAAGTCTTGTCTGAATTTTGTTTTTTTTAAGATAGCTTCATCTTCAATGTGTTGTGTTTTTCTTGCCATACAAATATTTATAGATTAAAAAAAGGTGAACCCTGTTGCCGCGAAACAACAGGGTCCTATTGCACATACTATTAAGGAGCATTACCTAAATGTCAAATTAAGATAATACTAATGATATTTATCTAAAAATGTAAAAAAACCACTCAAAAGAAATATATTGACAAACAAATTATAAATACCTATAATAGAAGCTAAGGCACGACATAAGGTTGGTAGGCCAGTAATTATCCTACTGTGGAAAAGGCATCTGATAAGGAGCACACTATAAGAACTTCTCGTGTAGTTCAATTTCAATTCGTTATAAAGATTTGGTATTTAGAATAACCACCGTCTAATGTAAAAAAAGCGGCACCGTAGGTTGGTATGATCCTCCAGATCAAGAATGTGCTTGGACGAAGGCCTGGTCAACACAGATCAAGTTTTTGAGTCTACCGTACACAGGTGGACTCTGACCAAATCAATCAAGATCAAGTGTCTCATAAGGAATTAAAAAGTAATCACTGAAAGTGATTACTTGATTGACAACGGAGTTGTTGATCAGACCAAGATCAAAGTGAATCAATGTGAATTAATAAATAACAATATGCCAAAACAGACCAAGTTAAATCCCAAACAGAAACATTTCGTTGAAGAATACCTGAAGTCTTACAATGCCTCAGAGGCGTGCAGACTGGTAGGATTCAGTGAATCAATGGCCAATAAATTGATGCAGAACCCATTGGTGTCAAATGAGATCAACAAGGGCATTGACATCAGTTTGAAGAAGGCCAAGGTAGATAACAGATCTGTGTTGGGGCAGTTGGCCCAAATTGCAATGGAGCAGGATCCAGTCACTAAAGGAATGAGATGGAGTGACAAATTAAGAGCTTTGGAATTATTAGGTAAGCACCTTGGTATGTTCAAATCAGAAGAAACAGATCAAGGCAAGATCCCTCAGGTCACTATTAATTTTGAAGGTGAGTCAGAGAAACTTGAGAAGCCTTCATTTGAGATAGTAGATTATGAGTCAAAAAAAGACAGAAGAGACAACTAACAAAACTGACCTGAAAGTAAGCTTCACACCAAACCAACAGCTTTGGTACCAGACACCTGCCACTGAGGTTTTGATTGGAGGATCATTTGGATCAGGCAAGTCATTCTTCTTGAGATGGGCCTCAATACTTTGGGCTATGGAGATCCCTGGAATCAACATATTCCTTTTNCGTAGAACATTTCCAGATCTAAGGATAAACCACTTGGTTGGACCACAGAGTTATCTTTCCATTTTGGAACCATTGATCTCTGGTGGTTGGGTCAAGTANAANNNTGCNCATAACACTTTTAAATTTTGGAATGGATCAGTCATCACACTATCACATCTTCAACAAGAAGCAGATATGTACAGATGGCAAGGTTCAGAGATCCACTGTTTATTATTAGATGAAGGGACAACATTCACAGAAGCACAATACAAGTTTATGAGATCAAGGGTTAGGATGAGTGGTGTGAAAGTACCTGAAAAATGGAAAGGACATTTTCCAAGGATTATGGTCAGTTCCAATCCAGGTGGTATTTCACACAATTTCTTCAAAATAGGATTTGTTGATTTATGTCCAAATAATAGGATAGTAAAGATGCCAGATGATGAAGGTGGATTNNTGAGACAATATCTTCCAGCAAAACTCATAGACAATCCATATCTAATGAAAGAAGATCCTGATTACGTCAAAAGGATTATGGGTATGGGAAACACAGAATTAGTGACAGCTATGTTGGAAGGAGATTGGAATATTCCTTCTGGCCAGATGTTCTCAGATGTTATGGATCCAGCAAGGAATCTTATATCTGATTTCAGATTGCCAGAACATTGGACATTGAAGAGGGGATTTGACTATGGTTATTCTGCGGCTTTTTCAGTGTTATGGTATGCCATAGCAGATGACACACCTTGCACAATTGACGGTAAGCAGAAGACATTTACGCCAGGTACAATAGTGATAGTGGATGAATTGTATGGTGCAAAACCCAACAAACCCGCAGAAGGTCTGAGATGGTCACCAGGAGACATAGCGAGGGCCATAAAAGAACAAGAGAGACACTTTGATAGACCAGTGAGACCAGGACCCGCTGATAATTCAATCTATGATGGTGACAGCAAGATAGCAGAAGAGATGGCCGTTCACGGAGTTGAATGGTGCAGATCAAACAAAGCCCCAGGTTCAAGGAAGATAGGTTGGCAACAGATAAGACAGAAATTCAATGCTATGTTGCCTGAAACACAGGAAGAACCAGGATTAGTAATAACAAACAAATGCAAAATGCTTTGGAGGAATCTAACAGGCCTGCCAAGAGACACAAACAATTTAGATGATGTTGACACCAAATCAATAGATCACGATGCTGATACTTTGAGATATATCGTCTTAGACAAGCCAAAAACAGCAAAAATGATTCCGCTACAAGGCTACTAACAATAAATATGATTATAGATCAGGAAAACTTTTATGCCAGCAAATAGTACACATCCAAGTTATAACAATTGGGCTCATAAAGCCGCAAAAACAAGAACAGTGATCGCAGGAGAAGAAGAAGTAAAATCCGCGGGTGAAATGTTCTTACCACACCTAAACGGCTTATCAACAGCAGAATATCAAGATTACAAAGAAAGAGCACAATTCTACAATGCAAGTAGAAGGACTCTATCAGCATTGGTTGGTTCTGTTTTCAGAAGAGGTGCAACATTCACAAGACCCGCAGAGTTAGATGCTGTGATCAATGATATTGACTTAGATGGTACGTCAGCAAATCACTTCACAAAACAGATATTGAAAGAAGTATTGACAGTGGGCAGACACGGTGTTTTAGTTGACTATGATGAAACACTGAAAAGACCATATTGCAATCATTACATTGGTGAAACAATTTTGAATCACAGAATGGGTATGAACAATGGTGTATTACAATTAGAAATGGTGGTGCTGGCAGAAAACAAAGAAACAATTGATCCACAAGACGAATTTAAAACAGATTATCAAACAACATATAGAGTCCTTAGACTACAAGACGGAATATACACTCAACAGATGTATTTTGCTGATGGACATAAAACTATCGCAGGTGAAATAACAACACCAACAATACAAGGAAGAACATTAGATTACATTCCTTTTGTTATCATTAACACGACTTCTTTAGGTTGTGATTATGAAGATTCACCATTGTTAGATTTAGTGAATATGAATATCAATCATTATAAGTTTTCAGCAGACATTGGTCATTCATTACACTTTACAGCTTTGCCTACTCCTTATGCGACTGGTGTTGACAGTTATGGAGATTCAAAAGAGGCAACCCCGTTAAGGATTGGTTCAACTAATATGTTGATGCTACCACAAGGTTCAACGGTTGGTATGTTAGAATTCAGTGGTGCAGGTGTGAACAGTCTAAGACAGTACCTAAATGATTCTGAAAACAAGATGGGAAAACTGGGTGCAAGACTTTTAGAAAAACCCACAGCTCAACCAGAAACAGCAGAAACAACTTCCATCAGACAAGCGGCAGAAGGATCTGCTCTTATCACGGTGGTAGAATCTGTAGATGCTGGTATCACAATGGCATTGAAATATTGTGCTGATTATATGAACATAGATATTGATTCAGTTGACGCTGAATTGAACAGAGACTTCATTGATGCTAAAATGGATTCTAAATCATTGATAGATTTAATCAAAGCATATCAAGAAGGTGGTATATCAGAAGATACGTTATACTACAATCTACACAAAGGTGAAATATTACCACCTGATCATAATAAAACAGAAGAGATTACAAAATTACAAGAGCTGAAAGGAACAGTGGAGCAACCAACTCAGCCTAAAGATCTAAGTCAACCACATCCACCAATGCAAGACAAAGATTCATTGATAAGTCATATGAGAAGTATGATTGAACAAGGATACACTGACGAAGAAATCAAACAAGTTCATCCAGAAATGGATAGTTATTTTAATGGAGGAAATGACAATGGCAATGACTAAAAAGAAAAAGAAAAAAGGCGGCCGTAGAGGTGGCAAGAAAAAAGGCGGCAGAAGAGGTTAATTGGAGCGAATATTTCGCTTCTATTGTTTCAGTATGTCCCTGGTCTAAAGCATACTGGAAGAAACAAAAGATAGACATCTGCGAATGGACAGGTGAACTAAAAGAGTTGGGTGACTATGTTGCCCGTGTTTATAAACTACCAAATGCAAGTGCCTACAAGTTGAACAAGTTGATGAAACAGTTCAACGAAGATAGACCCAAAGAAGAATTCTTGTATTCACATCCAAAGTTTGGAAGATATTCAACTCCAATACCAGTGTTGATACAACAAGATCATCAATTGCTTACTGACATAAGAAACAACATAAAAAACAGATAGCAATTGATACTAAATACTACTATAATAAAAGTTAACCGTGTTTAACAAATAGGAGGACTCGTATGTCTAAAGAAGAAGCAAACACACAATCAAACGAACAATCAACTCAACCAACTCAACCTTTAACATTATTTGTAGATTCATTGGATTCAATTCCTGAATCATTACATTCACACTATGAACAAATGGAAGAAGGTTATAAACTAAACATCAAGAATGTAGTCCCATCTGCAAAGTTAGATGAGTTCAGAACCAACAACAGAAAACTAAATGCTGAATTAGAAGATCTAAGAAAACAGATGAGCTATGTTGATATGGATGAATACAACAGATTGAAAGATCAGTATTCAAAAGAAAAGTCAAAAGGTTCAATACCTGAAACTGATGTTGAACAAACTTTAACCAAAAGAACTGCTGAAATGAAAGCAGAGTATGAAAAAAGGTTAGAAGAGTTGAACAATCAATATACATCAACAAACCAAAAGTTATCAACTGTCTTGATTGACAATCAAGTTCAATCAAGTGCAACCAAATACAATGTCAAACCATCAGCAATGGAAGATGTTCTATTGAGAGCAAAAACTTCATTTGTTTTAGAAGAAGGTAAAGCCGTTGCCAAAGATGACAAAGGTGAAACAATTTACAATTCACAAGGTGAACCTTTGACAGTTGAAGAATGGGTCAGCAGATTACAAAAATCAGCTGGACATCTATTTGAAGAGTCTACAGGTACAGGTGCGAGAGGACAAAGGAAAGTAGTCCAAACACAAAACCAAATGAGTGCATTAGACAAGATATCTCAAGGTTTGAAAAGATAACATAAATAACATTAAGATTACCGTAGTAATCAATTCTGGACGATCTGGAAAAATTAACTTCAACCATTAATAGGAGGATTATATAATGGCCAATTTATCAGGCGGTACAGACTTAACAGGTCTGACACAAGCGGCAAAACACTTCCAAAATCCAATTGCGGAAGGTGTTGCTGACACAATAGTGACTGTTGCTCCTTTTTACGAAGTGATTCCTTTCAGACCAATTGCAGGGCAATCAATCATCGTAAACCAAGATGCAACAGCAAATATGGTTAAGTTCGCGGCAGAAGGTTTAGACCTTGCTACAGATAGCACGGTTTCAAAACCAATGTCAACGACACAAAGAACTTTCACATTGAAAGCTCTATTAGGTCAAGCGAATGTAGACAGATTTTCACAAGCAGTTTCACCTGCAGGTGTAGATCAAATGGCTCTACAAGTAGCAAGTAAATCAAGAAACATCGCAAGAAAAGCCTACAAACAGGTGGCTTTAGGAACTACTTTAACAGGTGGTGACTCAGACGGTTTTGCTGGTGCTTACGAGATTGCTAACGACACAAACTCAAATGCAACATCAACAGTAGACATCTCAGGTTCAAACCACGCGGATGTTTTTGCTCTTTTTGATGATATGAAAGATCTTGTGACATCAAAAGATGGTCAAGTAGACTTCATTATGTGTTCATCAAATGTATTGAACATTTTCAAAAAAGCAGTAAGATCAGTTGGTGCAGGTTTTGACTACTTCACAAATCCAATTACGAATAGAACAGTTCTTGCTTATGAAGGAACACCTATCTACACAAACAACTACTTAAAAGGTGTAGATATCTCAGGTGGTGCTTCAGGTACACAAGAGGCTCTTTTCGCAGGAAACTTTGAAGATGGTTCAAACAATGGTATCGCAATGATCTACCCAGATGGTACGCCAGCTGGTATTGATGTAAGAGCTTTAGGTGAATCAGAACTTTACAATGCTGACATTACCAGAGTCGCTATGTATACTGCATTAGCAGTTTACAACGACAAAGGTCTATCAGTAGGTAAAGCAACTGTTGCCTAATACTTTGTAAGACTAAACAATGAACAAGGGCCTTTATGGCCCTTGTTTTCTCTATAATCACTAAATACAAGTGAGGATCAAATTATATGGCTTTAACATTAATCACAACTGCAGGTGCAACAAATTCAAACTCATATGCCACTGTTTCAGAGGCAAACACTTACCACGATTCAATCAGAGAACAAGCAGATCAAACTTGGTCAGCATTACACGATGGCAAGAAAGAAAGACTTCTTGCCCAAGCGACAAGACTGATTGATGAACATTTTGTATTTTTAGGTTATAAGAAAAATCACGATCAAGCATTACAATGGCCAAGAGTAGGAGTGTTGAAAGATGGAAAATATTCACAGGCTTTGTTTGATCATTTAGACAGAGATACTATTCCAGATTTTGTAAAAAATGCAACAGCAGAATTTGCCAGAATATTACATTCAGAAGACACAACAGCTGATGATGATACTGCTGGATTCAAACAATTAATGGTCCAAGGTATCAGTTTAACAATGGACCAAAGTTCAAGAATTTCAAAAGGTGTTATTAGATCAAGTGTATTTTCAATGTTAAGAAAATATGGAGATTACATTCCATCATTAAATGCAGGATCAGGTGGCATAGGTCAAAATAAATTAGTAAGGAGTTAGTCCAATGGGATTAAGGTCTGCTATACAATCAGCAACAAATAGTGCCTTTAGTGCCTTAGGTGATATACCTATTTCAGTCACGTACACTCAGGTTTCATCAGGTGGATACAATGCCACAACAGGTGCAACAACTGAGACAACAACTGAAACAACATTGACAGCATTGATAACAAAATTTGAACAAGAAAACATAAATGCAGGATTGGCACAGACAACAGACAGACAGATGTTGATACCTGGCAAAGATTTATCATTAACACCAAAGCCACAAGACAGGGTAAATTTTGATTCAAGAGATTATGAAGTTTATAAAGTTGAAAGAGATCCTGTGTCAGCTTTACATAAATTACACATAAGGGAAAGATAGTATGGCTTTGACAATACCACAAGCATTGAAAAGAATTGATCAAATAATGAATCAAGTACAAGAAGGTTTTACTTCTGAAGGACAACAAACTGTGAAATCTAAGACACCTGTGAGAACAGGTAAACTACAAAGAGGTTGGAATTCAAGAAGTGCAAAGTTTGGTCGTGTATCTGAAATAAACAATGATACACCCTATGCAGGTTTCGTGGAAAACGGATCTGCAAAAATAAGACCAAGAAAGATGGCGGCACAGACTGTTCAAAGTCTAAGAACGAGAGCAGACTCAATCGTCAGAAAGGCAGTGAAATAGATGACCTTTCAAGCAGAGAGAGCCAGCATTGAACAGCGATTAGTTGACAACCTATCTGGTACATATATTCAATTTGATAATGTACTTGGATTGGTTGACAATGCTGGTAATACAATCAACTCACCAGAAACATTAGATGAATGGGTGAGCTTAACAATTTTAACCAATGATTCTACTCAAGCAGAATTAGGCTCAAAATTCTCAAGACAAGAAGGGCTTATAAGTGTACAGGTATTTGTTAAAACAGGCACAGGAACACAGAGAGCAAGAGTAATAGCAGAATCAATTAGAACAATATATCATATAGTAAATTTCAGTGATATTACAACAAGAGCTTGTAGTATGACAGTGGTTGGTGAACAAGCGGGTGGACAGGACACAGATAACTTCTATCAGATCAATTTAGACATTCCGTATTTCAGGCATCAATCATAAATATTAATAGGAGAACAAAACAATGGGAATACCAAGTGCAAGTTTAACAGAACTAACAATACAAAAAGAAGATTCTTTAGCAGGATCAAGATCAGGTACTATTGCTACAATCAGAGCAACATCTGAAAGTATTGTTCCAGCTGTGTCAACTATCTCTTCTGAAGAGATTGATTCAACAAGAAATGTATCTGATTTAAACAAGGTATCATCACAAGCAGAAGGTGACATTGAATTAGAATTCTCAGCAGATGGTCCAATTGATGCATTGATAACATCAGTATTACAAACAGGTAGTACAGGTGCAAATACTACAGATAATATGAATGATAACACTTCATATCAAAATGGCACAACTCAAACAAGTTATGCAATCCAAAAGAAAACAACAGATGGATCAACAAACTTCTTCCAACTATACCAAGGTATGGTTCCAGCATCTTTAGAACTAACAGGTGAATCAGGTTCATTTGTGACAGGGACAGTTAGTTTCGTAGGTTCTAAAGTAAATGCTATGTCAGGAAGTTCAACTTTAACATCAGCATTGACTACAACTACACAACCATTTTCAACTGTGGACACAAACACAAACATCAAATTCAATGATGATGCGGCGACAGTGACAAATGCATCATATGATGATTTATCTAATGTGGTTCCAACTGCTTTCTCATTAAACTTTGATAATGGTCTAAGAGCACAAACACAAATTGGTACAACTGATTTGGCAGGTATTGGTTCAGGTAGATTTGTTGCAACAGGTTCTTTAACCGTGTATGCCAACCACGCAGATTCACAAACATTATTCAACAACTACATCAACACAACTAAATTTGGTATCTGTTTTCAAATTGGTAATTCAACAGACACTTACAGATTCTATCTTCCAGAAGTTATTATAACATCAGCTCAAGTTTTAGCAGGTGGTAATGATGAAGATGTGTTAATGGAATTGGAATTCCAAGCTGTTAAGACAACAATTGGTTCTGACACTTTCACTGTTCAATTAGTGAAAAACGAAGCTTAAATTTTTACACTTAAAATCCTATATAAATACTTGTCTAACAAACGAGGTATAGAAGTATGGATTTTACAAAACAATATGGATCTACAGATCCAAAAACAAATGCACAATGGATTGAGCACGAAGGTGCGAGATTCTTCATTGCTCCAGCAAACAACATAGCCTTCAAAAACAAAACTCTTGAAATGTTCAAAATGAATGAACTACAAGGTGGAGGTTTGGATAAACTTACAGCAAAACAAGTGGTAGAAATTGAATCTGAAATCAAAGCCCACACTATCTTATTAGATTGGGAAAATGTTGAAGACAGAGGACAGACCTGTGGTTATAATCAAGACAAAGCCAAAGAGATGTTGACCAACTATGAACAATTCAGAAACTTTATAGATGCTGAATCTTTAAAGATAGCAACTGAAAATAAAAAAGTAGTAGACAACAAAAAAAAGTCTTAACCTCACTCACTAAATGGATGGCAGAGTGGGGGCCTTATTCTAATATACCAGCCGTCCACAACAAGGCACCTACATATCCAAAACATTTGGACATATATGTCAATGCTTATAACTCTTTGTCCAATGACAGGTTAAATACAAGCGGAGTAGTTGGATTTATTCCATTTCCCTCAATTTTGCATTATTGCAAATGGGTTGGCATAAAGGATCAAGAAGAATTCATTGCTATTATCCAAGAAATGGATAGAGAGTACGTTTCTACTGCACACAAACAGCAGGAGAAACAAATGAAGAAGGATAGTAAAAAATGGCGACAGAAGTAGTAAATCTTAAGATAACGGTTGATAGTTCAGGTGCTGTAAATTCAGTTAATAAACTCAAAACAAATTTAAGTGGAGTCAACAAAGGTTTCACCAACACAGGAACAGCAGGTGCATTGGCCTTTTCAAGAGTCAAAGGTGCTATTGCTGGACTTGGTATAGGTTTATTAGTTAAAGAAGTAGCACAGACATCAGCAGAGTTTGAAGATCTACAATTGGCCTTGAACGCGGTTTTTGGTTCTGTGGAAGCAGGNACTCAAGCCTTTGAGAGAGTGAAAGATGTTGCAGGTAAACTACCCTTAGACATTGATCTAATCACATCAGCATTCACACAATTAAAAGGTGCAGGTATTGAACCAACTGAAGAACTATTATTAAGTTTCTCAGATGCGGCTTCCGTATCAACTGACAAGGTTGGTGCTTTCCAATCATCAATTGATTTGTTTACCAGAACGATGCAGGGTGGTTTGGGTCTTGAAGAACTACAAAGATTACAAGACAGAGGTCTACCTGTATTTGATGTACTAAATGAAAAATTAGGTATTACCAGATTAGAAGTTTCCAACTTGGGTAAGACGGCAGAAGGTGCCAAACAGATCAGGGATGCTTTGTTTGAAGGCTTTGATGAGAGATTTGGTGGTGCCACAGAGATAGCCCTACAATCATTATCAACAAGATTCTCCAACTTTGGAGATGCTATGAAAAAAGCGGCAGTGGCATTTGGTGGAAAAGGCCAGGGCGGATTTTTAGATGGACTTGCAGATGCAACAGGTGGATTGACAGAATTCATAGGTGAGAATGAAGACCTACTTGCGGCAATGGGTAGATTGTTAGGACAAGGTTTGAACCTTGTGATAGATGCATTTGGTCTGTTATTTGATGCTATCAGATTAGTGGTAGACATAGTCAAAGGAACGGTAGATGCTTTCATAACAATGAAGAACACTTTGGCAGAAGTGGCTGATAGTGTAGTAGAATTCAAAAACAAAGTCTCAGGCAAGTTTGAAGAAATGAAAGATTCAGCTGTTGAATCTGCGAAAGGTTTGTACGAAGGTGTCACAAATTGGTTTACTCAAACTGATGAGGAAGTAGTAAGCGGTTCAATCGTCCCCTCTATGGTTGACGGTGTTATAATGGAATTCCATAGAATGGAAAGAGAAACTATATCAGCAACAAGATCAATGAGCCAAGGTACGGTTGGTATTATGAGAACAGAATTCAGTGACAGCAATCTAAGTCACGTATTAGTTGATCCAGTTGAAAGAGCAACAACAAGAGTTTCAGGATCATTCAATAGAATGGAAAGTTCTATATCAAGCAATATATCAGGTGTACTGAAAGGAACAAAAAGTTTCAAAGATGCAATAATTGATTTAGGTGCTCAAGTTATATCAAGCCAAATTGGAGGTATCTTTACTCCAGGTGGTGGTATAGGTGGAGGACGTTCAAGTAGTGGAGGAATTGGTAGTTTAATAAGTTCTGTAGCTGGCAGTTTCTTTGGAGGCTTCTTTGCCAAAGGTGGAACATTAGCCAAAAACAAATTTGGTATAGCTGGCGAAAAGGGACCAGAAATAATTCAAGGGCCTGCAACTATAACACCTATATCAAAAAGTGCATCAGGTATTTCTCCTGTGTTTAATTTTAACATCACAGGAAATTTAGGAACACAAACAACTGGATCAGTCACACAAAATGATCTAAACAGAATGGCTGGTAAAGTTTTAGAAGAAAGTATTAGAATAATGTCAACACAAGGGAGATTTGCATAATGGCGGCTAACACAGCATCAACGGTACATCCATCACCCACTGACACAAATTCAAATGTCATATCAGTTGGTCCAAGTGTCAACTCAACGGTAGACACAGAGATCAGAATGGACATATTAGAATTCAGTGATGGGTTTTCACAAAGGATCCCAGATGGTCCAGATAACTTGAGAAGAATTTACACGATAGTTCACGAGAACTTAAATTCAACAGATGCCAGCTTGTTGAGAGAATGGTATGAATTTTACAGCAAAGGACAGACAATTACGGCCCCAACGACACCCACTGATGGGACAACAAGAAATTACTACATCAAAGAATTCAATGAACAACGATCAGGTCCTTTACTTCATACATTTACAGCGGTATTAGTAGAGGATCAATAATGCCAAACTTTCTAAACGATTGTAAAAACATAAATGAATACACTCCTATAGAGTTATACAAATTTGATTTTTCTACAATCACTCCAAGGTTCTTTTCAGCTGTTTCCACAACAGCTTTCTTGACACCACACAGGCAAGCAGATGGATCAAACATTTCAATGAATGGTCAAACATTCACTCATTGTGCTATGAACATAGAAGGAGTATCAAGTGAACTTGGTACACAACCTTCAAGGCCAGTTTTAAAAATTAACAGAGCGACATTTGATGCATTATCACCTGTCGCGGCTTTACAAACAAGTTGGACAGGTTTAGGACACTTACCACCCTTTCCATTAAGAGGTGTCAAGGTAGAAAGATTCTTGACCTTACACGATTACAATGCAGACAGTGATTGGACAATGACCAGTGATCAGAGTTCAGGCACAGCGGCACAGAAAGCCGCCAAGCATACTGCCGTTTTACAGAGTGGTGTGTTGAGTAGATATTTCGTAAATGGTATATTAGATACAACTGGCAACTTTTTAGAATTAGAATTAACGCCAGCATTAGGTATTGAACAAAGAACAACTACAAATAGGAAAATGCCAACTGGTCTNTGTAGTTTGAGATATAGAAGTTATGTTGGTGGTGCTTTTGTTTATACATCAATTGACAATGGTGGTTGTCCATATGGACAACAAAACAATCAAGGCAACCAAGCAACATTCACAAACTACTTTGACAGATCAAATGCAACAACCAGTGATGCATCAAAAGACTATTGTAATAAAACAGCCAGAGCCTGCAGACTGAGATGGGATCCTTCAAACAATGGAGCACCTTTACCATTTATGGGACAGTTCAAAGCAGGAACACCTGGAGCAACACACAAGGATGACAAATAATGGCAAGTACAAGAGATCCATTTAATTCTATAAAGACATCTGCTACCAGTTCTAAGAATGCAATAAAATCCAAAGACAGTAATATCGTAGCTGGTGACTTATCAGATAAACAATTCTACACAGGTGAAGCATCTGATACCACATCTGTAAAGATACCAATNGTTTATGGAACGGTGTTGACCAAAGGTGTTATCATAGATGAAGAGACTGTCAGTGAAACGGCTCCATTTGCTGGATCAGTTAGTAAAGACATAATCAATTATAAGAATTACAAAATTTTAATCAGTGAAGGTGATTGTAATGGTATCAAATCAAATATACTAAATCACACAATCATCAATGGTGTTCCTTTACAAGATCCAACTGATCCAAGCATAGTAGAACTTGCAGGGGTAGAAGTAAAACAAAAACAAACAACAACAAGTTCAAGTTGGGGTACTACATCAAATAGATTTAGTTCTATATCTAAAGCCATTGATATAAGTCCTTTTAAAACAGGAACAACTGATTTAGAAGATTCAATTATAAGAAAAGGTGGCTTCCTACAAGGACTGGCAGATGTGTCAGCAACTTTAACTAATAACCATATTTTGAAGTACAATGCAGATGCAGAAAAGTTTGTATCTGTTCATCTTAATGATGCCGCAAATGATATAGGATTATATCTAACTTCAGCATCATCACCATATGGTGTAATAGAAGATAAATCAACCTGGATATTACCAACAGCTGGATCATTCACAGTCACGTTGGCAACAGATAACAGAGCAAGTCAATCACCATTTAGATGGTGGAAGAATGCCGCTGATTCAGGTGGTTCAGGTAATACAAATACTTCTTCTGCTTATGCGTCAACCTGCTTACATTTTGATGGTCTTGCCAGACCAGATGTATTGTTGTATGAAGGTGCCACATATAGTTTCACTTGTAGTAGTTTAGGATCAGGAAATGGTTTCTATATGACCACAGATGGAACAACAGAATACACAACAGGTGTCACAAATTCTAAAACTGAAAGTGCAACATTCACAATAACACCTACAAGTTCAACACCAAGAGTTCTTTACTACAGAACAGTGGCAGGAATAAACACTGGTGGTAGAGTATTAATCAAGGAGGTTGCATAATGGGAACATATATTAGAGCACCAGAAAGTTCAACACTAACAGGTTCATTGGATGTTAAGTTTAACACTGATTTCTTGTTCCATACAGCAAGTTCATCAACACAGGCCCAGTTAAGTGGATTGACAATGTCTGGTATGAAAGATTATGAACTAACTTGGTTTGGTTTGGCAATTGGTGGTAATACATCAAACATAACTTCAACGGCCTTCCAACTCAACATAGACAACACAAATATGACACAGGCTTTTGGAGCCACAGGTGGTAATGGTCTTGATTTTGATTTGGCATTGACTAAAAGTTTTAGTAAAGCTGGAAGTTCTGCCCCATCAACAGATTCAAGATTGTTTGCTCTTGTAGAAGGAGATTATTCTACTTTTACCAATGTGACTGCTACAACATTATCTGAAGCCTACAAAGAAATATGGACAGGTGGTAAGTTAGCAAATGATACCAGTGCGGCCTTATATGCAAGTTATGTTCACAGTGGCATCAATCTTAATTTTGCAACATCACCAATGGGGACAGGTGGACATATACACGATGCTGATACGACCAATGTCTTATTCATATCATTCTGGGGACCTGGTAGGTATGTCAAAGAAGTAGCCAAAAGAATTAAGATAAGACCTACATCAAACACATCCACTGAATACATATTAATGGCCTGTGTGAGAACTGAAGAAGTTGATACGGTATTTTCACCTATCTGTAGATTGAGAGATTCATCTGTAGGTTATGATCCAGATGTATCAACAACATCATTCATATTCAATCAAGGTGAAGAACAATCAATCTTCACATCAATACACAAGGACACTTCAACAGGTCTGTTAGACAATGTTGTATATCCACACACTTCATTGGTCCAATTGAGTTATCCAAGACCATCTACGTTCAAAGATGAAGATGACACAACAACATTTTCATTCATATATCAAGGAATAAAAGTACCAAGTTTCTCAGCTGGTCCATCTGGTGCAGGTGAAGATCCAACATTTGGTTCTGACGCACATAGTTCAACAACTGCATTGGTGGCATTAGATTACATAACCAATCAAAGATTTGGTATGGGAGAAATGATTGCTGATGTCAATAGGACAGGACAATCAAGTGGTAATGAACAAGCGGCAAAGATAAACAATCAATTGTATGAAGCCACACAGAGATGTGAAGATTTATTAACAGTCACAGCAACTGATGGTACCACATCCACACAGAACAGATATACTTTCAATAGTGTGTTAGACAGTGATCAAGACAAGTTTGAAACACTATCTAAGATATTAAACAATATGCACAGTGAATTCTATTTCCATAATGGTTTCTTAAACATATATCAAGACAGACCAGTTAATCCTGTAAAGATTGTGAATCAATCAAATGTTCAAAACATAGAATTCTCAGGTAGGAATCATTTACCAGAAGTCAACACTATGTACGTTAAATTTAACAATGAAAGAAAAATGTTTAAACAAGATGTCGCATTTGATGAATTGAGAGATCAATTGAATACTGGTATGCCTGTGGTATCTAAAGAAGTTATTATGGCAGGTATAACAAACAAAGATCAAGCATTGAGACATTCAAGATATCTACTTGAAAATGAAAGACACAAAAATGAGTTCGTGACATATACAGCTGGTGCGGATCATTGTTATATGAAACCAGGTGATTTGATATATGCTGATTCTACAAAAGACAATGGCAAAAAACATTCAGGTAGAATTGTAAGCATCAGCTCAACAACTGCCACGATAGATGGTGCTATTGAAATGGATGGTAGCAAAGGTTATAGGATTCTAATTGAAAATGGATTCACTGGTTCAAATGAATATACTGCACACGAACAGACAGTGGTAAACAATTCAATATTTGAAACTTCAATATTGAATACATTTACAGGAACACAAGATATAACTCAATTAGAATTAGGTAGTGTGACAGGATTGAATGATATCAATGCTGGTAAATCTGCTTTGACTGATTTCAATGGACAGGCATTCATATTGATTGAAGATACTGCACCTGCAACAAAACCTTACCAACAAGAAAAGATTTACAAGATAAGAAGCATAACAGAAACTTCACCATTTGTTTATGAAGTGGTGGCACAGAGATATGAACAGGATAAATGGAACACAATAGATGAAGGTTATTTCTTTGGATATAGTTTATCAGAAAGTTTAGCAACAGGATACACGGAGACGTAATATGGCAACACTTAACATACCAATTACATACACACAACACTCACCTTATGTGAGAGGTACAGTGACTTATTCTTGGTCTGACACAGCGGCAATCACTGCCGTATCAGGATTTAATTCAGGAGCAAATGGTATTTCATCTGTGACAAACAATTTATCAAGTGCCAATGTTGTTGTTGCTTTTGATTCTAATTCAAGTGCTACGGTTGATCTAACAACCTGTACTTCAGGTGCACAATTGACAGTACCAACCAATTATAATAAAGATATAACATTAACAATCACAGCTGACCTTCAAGTAGGTACGGTGCATTCAGCCACAACCAATGTCAAGAAAGTTTTAAAACACACTTTCGTTGGAACATCAGATTCAACAGTGACAAGTTCAGCGGCAAACCCTACTTTCACTGAAGCAGAATTTGTGGCAGGTACGACAAAAGATCTTGGAGACTTCTCAGTCAATGATGCTGACTCAGGAGCCACTTATATTGCCACAATGACTTATGATAAGTCCATAGGAAGTATAACATATTCAGATACCAGCATCGTGACATCCAACCCAGCAAATGATGTTATAACAACTTCTTCCGTTTCAACATTGAACACGGTGTTGAGTGGTATGCAATACAAACCATTATTGATATCAAGTCCTGTGGCTGGTGCTTTTGCCCTGCAAGATCAGACATTGACACTCACAATGAAGAACACACATTCATCATTCAATGATGACAAGATAAATGGTCAACCAACAACAATGAATGCTACCATAAACAATGCTCTATCATTTGCAAAATCAGGATCTGCTCCAAGTTTCACAGAAACAGATTCAAGTGGATTTGATAACAACGGTAAGAGCCTTGGAACATTTACCTTATCACCAACAATTACTTTTTCAGGTGTTAATTTTGTTGCCAATGTCACTTATGACAAGAACAAGGGACAGATGACTTATCCAGATGCTTCAATTGTTCAATCATCAGGTCAAGGAGATACCATAACAACAAATTCTTCAGCCACATTGAATACTGCATTGACCAACGCCACTTATGTACCAACAACTTTGACATCAGGACAAGATCTTGAAGAAATATCAGCTGACACGATAACAATTGAAGTCACAACTGATCCACCTTTACCAATTACAAATTCAACTCAAACTGTGACCACAGTGGTTGCGGCAGATGAAGAAGAAATATCAGGAATAGCTGATTTCAATTATGTTGAAAACACTTTGGCACACATATTCTCAAGCCTACAGATAACAGACACGGCAGATGCCGCTGGTGGAACAAATGAAGTCTATGCTATCGTGTTCAAACCAACTGCGAATACAGAAATCAATATCACTCAAGGTGATGCATACAGCAATACCACAACTTATGTAGGAACTTCGTTTGATTTGAACAATAATGGTGTGTCAGCTTTGAATTCAATGGTAGTACAAGGATTTAAAACTGAATTGAATCAATGGTTAGCGGATGCAGACAACACAATAAACTATCTGCCTGCATCTGAAATAACATCATCTGACACAATGACTGTAGATGTGTATAGAGCACCACACGGGACTGCTTTTAACTTAAACATCAATACAAACTTTTCAACATTCAAACAAATATTCAAAGGTGATACCGTAAACATTGATAATTCAGGCACAGTGACAACTCTGAGATTACAAGACAAGAGTTCATTAATGAATTACCAATCATCAACTAACACGATACTTAATGAAACATTCGTTGATGCCACATCTTGGGGTGCTATAGATAATTTTAGAAATATACTACCAAATCCAAGAGTAATTTTCAAATCAAAATACAGCAACAACATAAAATTCAAAGTTTCATTGAACACTTCACTGACAACGACAGAATTTGGAACAATTGATTACTTTGATTCAAATGCCAACGCGGCCTCATCCACTCATTCAGGAACATTCACAGCCGCTGACCAAGAACTTGTGGATACTTTACCACAAGGTGGTCCAACAGGATTTGCTGGTGGTTTGGGAGGGACTGTTGCAGGAGCATTAAACTATCTAAGTCATCACGAGATGCAAGATACACATCTATCTCATAACTGTGGCACTTTGTCATCTGTATCAGATGAAGAAACAGCGACTTTGACGTACACGGTTTCTAACTCAGATGACACATTGGCAAGTTCAGTTTCAGTGCCATATCTAATCGTAAAAAGTGGTTCCACAAATGGATTGATAACAACAACAGGAACACCATTTGCAACTGACTCATCAGGAACGATTATCAGTATGTGGTTATACACACCAAGCACATACAATATGATTGATGACTTTCCAGCCTCATCAACTATATTATGGGAAGCTGGAGACTTCATAAATGCAGATCCAAACCCTTATTATGTGTATTGCAATTTAACCAGATCAGAATCAGGTGGTAGTGCTAATCTTCAAAAATTAAGATTTGGAATAAAACAAAGTCCCTCTGAAGGATTTTTTGGTGATCTAACTCTTGGGTCAGCGGGTGGTCAAATATTAAATTCAAATGGATGGAATCACATCATTGTTGGTTTCAGAACTAATTCAGGTGAATCATTTACACCAGAAGGTGGTGTAAATGGAAAAGCAGGTTCATTTATAAATGACAATTCATTGGCAGTACCAAGCACCTGGGCTTCAGGTTTAAGTGGTATCAACAACTTGAGATTTCCAGCTGATACTGAAGGGGCTTTCAAGGCCCACGTACAGATATTCAATGGATTCACAGGTGGTGATGTTGTTGGTGCTGGTGGTACATATGGACCTAAAGCGAGACAATGTGTATCAATTGAAAATCAACCAAGTCCTTCAAGTGATTTCCAATTTAGACCAACCGTTAGAAATGATCTACACGGTTTCATACACGGTGATGCAACCAGCTGGAGAGTTAAAGGAACTATGGGTGGTGCTGTATCAGCCGCAGGAACTGGACAGGCATTAGCACCTGCCCCAACTGCTGTGAATTATCAGGTACAATCATAGTTTCTAATATGCTTTTTTATAAAGAAAACTAAATACAAATACAAGGAATAAACACTTATGTCAGCAGGAACTTTAAATTTAACAATAGAACAAGGAACTACATTCCAAAACAATATGACAGCGAATGTAGATGGTTCTACGAACATAACCACTTTCACTTTCGCAAGTCAAATTAGAACAGAAGCCATAAGCGATCACGTTTTGGCCACATTCACAGTGACAAAAACAGACAACACAGCAGGTGAATTCAACATCAGTCTAACTGACACACAGACAGCAAGTTTACCAGTGGGAACACACAAATGGGACCTTGCTTACGTGGATTCAAGTGATAGTTCAAGAAGAAGATTATTAGAAGGTAATTGTACCGTGGTAGCACAGGTCACAAGGAGTTAATATATGGCGACAACAGTCACAACAACAGGATCAGTCACTAACATCACAGTTCAAACAGGAACACAGAATCTATTTTCTAATGTTGCCGCAGATTCAGGCACAGTGGTTGTTGATTCAACAACTGATGTATTAACGATAGCAGGTGGTGAAGGTATTGACACAACAGGAACACCTGGTACAGACACAATCACTATCGCTGGAGAAGATGCTTCAACAAGTAATAAGGGTGTCGCAAGTTTTAATTCAAGTCATTTCTCAGTNAGCTCAGGTGCCGTATCATTATCAACTGGAATCAATAGTTTATCAGATGTAGATACCACAGGTGTAGCAAATAACAAAATTCTAAGATTCAATTCAACATCATCAAAATTTGAAATGGCAGATGCAACAGGTATATCACTGACAGATATAAGTGTCACAGATGCAGGTGGCGATGGATCATTAGCATATAACAATTCAACAGGTGTTATTACATACACAGGCCCAAGTGCCAGTGAAGTAAGAGCACATATTACAGCTGGTGAAGGAATTGATATCAGTTCTGGTGAAATATCTGGAGAAGATGCAACAGACAGCAACAAAGGTATCGCTTCATTCAGCTCAGATCATTTTACAGTGAGTTCAGGTGCTGTCACATTGAAAACAGATGGTATAGATGACACATTGATTGACTTTGGAACAGGAACCAACCAGGTTGATACTGATGTTGTACCAGAAGGTTCAAGCAATCAGTATTTCACAACAGCAAGAGCAAGAGCAAGTATATCAGCATCAGGATCATTAGCATACAACAGCTCAACAGGTGCTTTNACATACACACAGGCGGCCATTGACGCTGATTCAGTCACAATATCAAATTTAGAATTAGACAACTTGAAATCAGGTGTATTAGACACAAATATTTCAGCTGTCAGTGCCAGTGATGACACAATAGCATCAGCGAAAGCGATCAAGACTTATGTGGATGCACAGATAGCCACAAAAGATGCTTTGAGTGAATTGAGTGGTGATACTGATGATGTAAGTGAAGGTTCAAGCAACCTTTATTTCACTAATGCAAGAGCACAGGCAGTTTCAATAAACAATGTGGTAGAAGACACAACACCACAACTGGGTGGAGATTTAGATGTGAATGGACAAGATTTGGTCACGACATCAAATGGACACATAGAATTAAAACCAAATGGCACTGGTCAGATAAGAATAGACAGTAATGTCGTAGAACAACATAGTGCCGCGGGTCTTGTGATCAATCATAGAGGACAAGGTACCCACAACGGTGCGAACTTTGGAGCACCTGAAGGTGATTCATCTGGTTCCACTATGTTATTCAACACAGGTGTACAAATTGAAGGTAGAGGTCAATTTGAGTATCCAGCATTGGTGTTGAGAAACACATCAGTCAACGGATACAACAACATATGGGCGGCCAAGGCGAGACCAGCAGATGTAGGTGAAGGCAGTCTTTCTTACACCCAAGATGATTACCTGGATGATGATGAAGTAATCTTTAGATTCTTTGCCGCACCTTACCAAGGCACTGATGGTGCTGGTAATAGTGTGTTCAGTTATGGTTGTGCCACGGTTGATCTGTATGCCACAGAAAATCACTCATCAACAGCAAATGGTGGTGGTATAAGATTCAAGACATTGAACACAGGAACAGCGGCAGGATCAGGAAATGAGACAGTAAAAATGAGAATTGAAGATGACATCAGGATGAATCCAAATAAATTGAATGTGGATTTCAGAGTGTTTGGTGACAACAATGATGATGTGATCAGAGTTGATGCATCACAGGACAAAACAAAATTAGGTGGTGTGATGAGATTACACACAGCAGGTAGTGACCCATCAAGCAACTTAGAGAATGGTGATATGTACTACAACACATCAACAAATAAATTCAGAGGCTACGCCAACGGTGCCTGGGTGGACTTACACTAATGATCAAGGATTCAGAAGATGGCCAGATACAAAGTTTGCAAGTGTCCTTGTGTTATATGTATAATAACCTGGCCTTTTAAGAAATATTGGAAATGGACGATGAGCTACTATGACAAAGAATAAAACAACAGCTGAAAGATTAACCAAATTAGAGACAAAATTAGACCTACTGATGAACAATCATATGGCACATTTTGAATCAAGAATGAGTAGATTGGAAGCTGGAATGATTGGATTGCTCTGTTTCGCCATTACCAATCTCATTGTGGTGGTATGGAATCTGATCTAAACCTACAGGCAGTACCAGATCTAAAGTTCAACTCACCTTTGTTCCGTTTCACATTTGAACAATACCTACAAAAAATCCTAAATTACGAAATCTGGGAATATGAACACCTGGATTGGCTGTATCAAGAATACACCCAGATCTGGCAATCATAACTGATTAAATACTAACACAATGTAGGTTAAAGATATTCACCTATGTTGTAATCTGTTGGCGGTGTATTGCTTTAGAACATCCTTTGTTAATAACAGAATGTCTTCGCATAATCTACTGCAATACACCCCTATTAATCGCATTTNNAGAAGGATACAGCCGCCAGGAACACCAAAATGGACCATACATACCCATACAAGAAAAAAGTGTATAATTGCTGGTGCATACACGACGTTGATAGGAGATCAGATTGGTGCAGAGAATACTGCGATCAACCCTTTTTCGTTGATATGAGATACACAGAAGACACCAGCATACCCGTACATCATCACCAAGATCCTGCGGGATTCGTGGATGAAGTCGTGTTTGAATTCAAGAGCAAACAGGATCTGATGTTGTTCACATTGGTTTGGGGTTGATCTAAGGCTTCACAGAAGCCTGGGGCACCTGGATCTTGTCAAACTTCCGCTGTGATCTTGATGCTTGCCTACCCCATTCAGCCACTTTGGCGAACGGTCTCCATTCCAGGTTCTGCTTACGGAAGTCATTCTTGTCGCCATTCTTGTGCCAACGCACATAGCCCTTGGGTGGACGTCCTATTATGAACCAGGCCAGATGCACCCGCTTGGGCCAGTCCTGTGGATCACAGGGTAGCTTGTGGGCCGTGACAGATCCTGAATTGCTACGGGTCCAGACCCTCTTGAACAGCTGATAGTCCAGGTCCTCATCAACCCATAGGGTGCTACCAGTGTTCCTACATCTGATATACTCTTCCATCAGTACACGAACTCCCCTCCTGCCCAACCAAGCACCTCAGTCCACAGACGTTTGGCCTGCCTGTTCCTGTCCACTTGCCTGGTGAATCCAATGGTTATGGTGTGAGCGAACTTGCTGGGATTGTAGTGTGTGTAGGGCATCAAACTGAAACAACAGGGCGACAACAACTGATCAAAGTCAAACGGATCCTTGCGATGTACTATAAGGAAATAACGATAGGGCCACATATGAGCCATAAGTCCCCTGAAACCCACATTGTGCCACAGAGCCCTCTTAGATATATGTGCTGGATCTACGTACTTGTGGAACTGAAATGAGCTGTTCTTTACAGCTTTGACTGCCTTTGAATAGACGTATTGTTTGTTTTTATCATAGGACATTGTTAATTTTATTTATTAAACAGATGCATTATTCTATCTACTTTGTATGTGCAAAGAGATTGTGATCACTATAGAACACAATGGGAAAGATGGGCAATACGATTACAGCGACCAGGGTCGTGCAAAATAGGGGGCTACCCCCATTGTAAAATAGTAAGGGAAACTATAGGCACAATGGTCAAGGTGGTTATAGAAAAGTATATAAAATCTATCAGACCTGACCCCATTGTGTCAACCTTTTCAAAACAATTAATCAGTAAAAAAGATCTTTAATGAGGTTGACTTTGCCTAAGGTTCNNNTACAATTGATCTGATCTTTTCCTAAGGTGGTCAAAGAAAAACCCCCGCACACCATAAGCACACGGGGGCAAGAAAGAACAATTGGGGGAAATAATAATAAGAAAAAAACCCCAATTGATAACTTCATTATAGCACAGAAAAGATCTTTTGTCAACCTGGGANNAGTATGGGGAGGCACCCACCCGTAAGAAGATGACTGTCAAAAAAGAGATGGGTGCCAGATGCCCCGCCACCGTGTCTCACCTTGTCCCCCAAAGGTCCTCAAACGGTAGGCCCAGCCATAGGCTATCGTGGCCCACAGTGGCAGAGATCTTTCTGATTATAACACAGAGTGAGACTGGGTGTCAACACAAAAGATCTTTTTATTTTTCTTTTTGTTTTCGCCTGAGAGAGATTGGAAAAAGATTTCTCAAGGTGGTCACCTGGGGCTGAGGGTGGTACGGGTGGCTGGGCACAGGGTGGGAATAGATCCTGATGTGCCTCCACGGTGGGACCAAGGTGGTGGGGGTGAAAGCGGGATTAGGCTGTTGTCCTACAGTCTTTGCTTAATATAAATCGTCTAAA
>FUFK010045171.1_pt1 | contig 28310 bp, 21 predicted proteins | sample 1021851 | NCBI WGS metagenome assembly FUFK01 (sample SAMEA51879418, study PRJEB19060) | metagenome
TCAGCAGCAAGGTCAAGGTCAGCAGGGCCAGCAAGGTCAGCAGGGCCAGCAAGGTCAGCAGGGCCAGCAAGGCCAGCAAGGCCAGCAAGGTCAGCAAGGCCAGCAGGGTCAGCAGGGCCAGCAAGGTCAGCAGGGCCAGCAGGGTCAGCAGGGCCAGCAGGGNCAGCANGGCCAGCAGGGTCAGCAGGGCCAGCAGGGCCAGCAAGGCCAGCAGCAGGACAACGGTCAAGGTCAGCAACAGCAAGGCGGCGAACAAGGCGGCCAGCAGGGCGACCAGACCAGCCAAGACCAAAACGGTCAGAACCAGAACGGTCAGAACGAGCAGCAACAAGGTCAGACGCAGAACGGACAGCAAGGTCAGCAAGGCCAGCAGTCCGATCAGCAGCAAGGCCAGACGCTCGACAACCAGGACGAGAACGACAACGACGGTGACGGCATCCCGAACGACGTTGACAACGACGACGACAACGACGGTATTCCCGACGTGGTCGATGATTCACCATTGGATCACGACAACGACGGCACCGACGACTTCGAAGACGATGACGCTGACGGCGATGGCATCGACGACCGAGAGGAAGTGAACGATGCAAACCCGAACACCAACATCTACGACCATGACAACGACGGCATTTCCGATGCCGTTGACCTGGACATCGACAACGACGGCATTGACAACCGAAACGACATTGGCGAGATGGGCGAAGACCTGTCCCGAGACCACGACAACGATGGTATGGACGATGCTGTGGACACCGACGACGACAACGACAACATCCTCGATGTTGACGAAATCGACGGCGTTGCCGGCAGCTACCGATACGACCACGACAACGATGGAATCTGGGACCTCACCGACAACGATGATGACAACGATGGCCTCATGGACTGGTTTGAAATCAACGACGGTAACGACCTTACGGGTCAATTCGACGCTGACAACGACGGTATCGATGATTACGAAGATGACGACGACGACAACGACGGCATCCTCGACATCTACGAATTCTGAAGTTGAATCGATGACCACCTGTCAAAGAACGCTCTCCGAGTGGTACAACAGGTGCTTCGGGGCCAAGGCCCCGAGGCGCCTCCTTTCTCATGCCCGTTTTTCATCACGCCCGGCGGAGCGCATGGTTGCGGTTGATACGCAGATGGCTCAGTGATACGGAACCGCACATACGCGCCACGCCCTTGAAATAGGGTATTTCGGTGGAAGAGCGATTACGAGGTGCCCGTATGCTGTCAAAACAACACACACAACACATTGAGGAGCGACAACGACTCTCCATGGCCATCACCATCGTCTTTTTGATGCTGGCCAGCAGTCTTCTCGCGCTTGTTCAGACCGTTCATGACGGTCCTGAAACCACCAAACAAACCCAACTTGTCCAAGGCGGCAGCCTGGGCATGACGCCCGTTCAATCCACCGATCAGGGCGGGCAGGGCAACTGGGACGGCGTTCACGACGCCGGGCTTGACCCAGCTCACGAGGCGCTCTCCAGCATGATGTGGACGGATCCCGGCGTTTCGTCGGGAATCATCGTCGATCTTTCGGTCCTTGAAGCCGCCATTCCATCGTATTCCACCTTCCTCGAGGAAACCCGTGCGGGCGACCACGACAACGACGGCATCAACGATCTCGACGACCTTGACGACGACAACGACGGCATTTACGACCTTCTCGAGCGCTTCGACGGATGCTACGGCACGGACCCCTACGACCACGACAACGACGGCATCCTCGACCTGGACGATTGGGACGACGACAACGACGGCATCCTCGAAGGCCCCATCGATTACGATGCACTCGAAGCCCAAGGGCTTGATCCACGCAACGTGTCAACGGACCGCTATCTCGACCCGTCGACCGTCCACCCTTGGACCGGCGGTGCCGTTGGCAACTTCTACCTCGCCGACCAGAATCCGATGGACCACGACAACGACGGCGTCACCGACGAAGACAGCGACGGAGCAGGCCCCGGTCGCTACGACGAGGACGACGACAACGACGGTCGAATCGATCAGTTCACCTGGCCCTGCGACATCGACGCAGATGGAACGCCCGATTACTTTGACACCGACGACGACAACGACGGCGTTCTCGACGTGAACGACGCTCACCCGTACGACGCCAGCATCCAAACGCTGATGTCCGACACGGCACCGTTGTACGANNCATCCCGTATCTGGACGTTCAACGAATACCGTGCGTACTCGGGCGGTGTTGACTACGTTGACTGGGAGCGCAACCGCGTGAACGCCCCCGGTGCAAGCTCCAGTGGCTGGATTGGAAACCCTGCAGTGTTCCCAGGACCAGAGGGTGTTGCGTCGTTCAACGAAATCATCGACGGCGATTTGGACGGTGACGGCATTCCGAACTTCTTGGATCCGGACAACGACAACGACGGTACACCTGACTCGGCTGACACCGACGACGATAACGACGGCATCCTCGACATGGTTGACCCCGACGACGACAACGACGGCATTTTGGACGCCTGCATTGAAATCGACACCAACGGCGACCAAANCAGCGACTACACCGGCTTGCGAAACGGCGCTGTGACCGGCGTCTCCATTTCCACCGGCGGTGCAAACTACAACAGCGCAACCGACGTGGCGACCTCCACGCCGGGAAGCGGATCTGGCCTCACAGTGGACATCGTCGCGACCGGCGGCACCATCACGACGGCCACCATCAACCGTGGCGGCTCGGGCTACAACGTCGGCGACGAGGTCACCGTCTTCGGAGGCGATGCCAAGGGCAACCTGACCATCACCAGCGTCTCCTCGGCCGACTTCGAGGTTCCCGGTGCCGACGGCAACAACGACAACGTCATCGATTGTGAGATTGACTACGATTACGACCTTGACGATGACATCCGCCGTCCGTTTGACCAGAACTACAACGGCATTTACGACTGGCTTGACACCGACATGGGCGGTACATCCTCTCCAGATAACCTCGGCAACTTTGCGGTTGGCGGTGCAGACCTTCCCTACGACCTTGACAACGACAACATCGAGAACGAGAACGACTCGTTCCCACTTGACGCCGCATCCGACCGTTTCTACCTGGAACTGTCCAACTCAAGCCAACCCCAACCCCACCAACCCCGACCCACGCTGTCAAACGCGCCGAGCTTCGTTCTCACAATTCAACGACTGGGATGGAGACGGCATCAGTAACTGGGACGACGTCGACGACGACAACGACGGTATCATTGACGTGTTGGACATCGATTGGGACTGCGACCTTGACAACGACAACGACCTGCATCAAATCAACGGTGGCTTGTATCGAGACGACGGGCCCAACGACGTGGACTCTGACGTCGACGGGGATGGCCTTGAGAACAGCATTGACTGGGACGATGACAACGACGGTATTTCTGATCTGTACGACCCCGATGACGGAAACTGCGGTATCGTCGATTACGATGCAACGGACGCTTTTGCCACCCCATACTATCCTGTAAACGACGGGGGCTCGCTCGACGGTTCTGCGGACGGCCAACTCTACGGCACCAACGCCACCGATTATTGGAACATGGTGTTCCACCACTACCCCTTCGCCGACGTCGTTCTNAACTACAACGGCTACGATGCGACCACCACGCCTCCAACGCCGGGCGTCGTGCCGGAGTTCTACTGGTTCNTNTTCGCCCGGTGGTCGCCCTACAACGGTGGCAACGACTGGGACATTGATTCCGACGGTGATTCGCTCATCAACGGACTCGATGTTGACCAGGATGCGGACGGCATGCCCGATTGGTGGGACCAGGACGAAGGTAACGACGGTATCTTGGACGTGAACGACATCAAGATGGGGGGTTCGTTCAACATGACAACCTGCGGCTGGACCGCTGGTAATTTGGGCAGTGGATTTGTTTGTGGCTACAGCTATGCACTGGCGTTCAAGATGCCACTAAACGGCGTCAACGCTCAGTTCGGCTCGCCGTACTCGACACGCCCGGACGCGTTTATCGATCAGGGCCCAACCACCGGAGGGCCATCGGGCAACTGGAGCTGCACGCCCGTCGAGGGCATCGGTTGTTGGCACTACGACTTCGGCGGGGACGGAACCGTCGATTCGGCCATCAGCTACACCCAGATCACCGACAACCGTGACGCATTCATGACGTGGTTTGGTTTGCAAACCGGTATCTGGCAGTGGAATTCAGACAACGGCCCCGAGGCCGACTTCCCCGATGAGCTGGGTGCAGACCTTCTCAAGAACGACGTTGACGGCGACATCGACGGCGATTTCACCAATTCCACCATCGATCTCGACGACGATTACGACGCCATCTTTGATTGGTTTGACGTTGATGACGACAACGACGGCGTGTGGGACTATTTCGAAGTGGACAGCAACTTTGACTTCGACGACGACACCGGTCAAAACAACGGGAATTTCTTCACGGGTTCGAACTGCGACGACAACGATGACGACGGCAACGATGCCGACGCTGACGACGATGGATTCTACCAAGCCGTCTGGGATCAAGGCATCATGTCCCAAGGTCTGCGTTCGCCCAGCATCTACGACGTTGACAACGACAACGATGGCGTGCCTGACGGCGAAGACCCCGACGACGACAACGATGGACGCCTCGACGTTGACCAGGAACAGCTTGCCGGTTGCTTCTGGGGCGAAGAGCAATCCACGTGGGATCACGACAACGACGGCATCCTGAACTGGGCCGACGACGACTGGGACGGCGACGGCCTCACCAACACGGCTGAACTTTTGGTGAGCATCACCGCACCGTTTGATCACGACAACGATGGGACGCGCGACGACATCGATGAAGACGACGATGAGGACGGCATGCACGATGAGGACGAGGTCCTGCTCTGGCCCACTCGATTTGACAGGAACTCCACGAATCCGTGGGACCACGACGACTTCGGTAACGGCGAGGGTATCGCCAACCCCACCGATCCGTCCACCGGTCCAGACGCCATTGACAACGACGATGACAACGACACACGGACCGACGTTGATTTCGATCAGATTGAAGACGCTGATTTGACGTCGGATTGGGACAGCGACAACGACGGCCGATTGGATGCCGACGACAAACCACCAACGTACATCACGCTCAACCTCCCCGACAACCTNTGGCTTGACGCCCAGAGTCCGACCATCTTTGCCGGTCATGTGGACTGGTTGAACCCCATCACCGCCGTGGTTGAGCCTGCACCTCAAATGCCCGTGCAGGTTCACATCGAATGGACGTCCAACAACACGACGGCCATCGAGACCATCGACGTGCTCACGAATGCGGCAGGAAACTTCAGCGTTGGACAGTTCCTTTACCCCGAGGACCTCACGGTGGGCGACAACACCACCTATCGAGTCTACGCAGAGGTAACGGAGATGTTTGCGTTCAACGGCAACGAATCGCAATCGTACTTTGTCGGTGCTGAAGCCAACATGACGGTTGATTACTCGGCATGGACCTATTTCCGAAGCGACGAGCAACCCTTCTGGCTCGACTTCAAGGCGCACTACGCCGCAGACTGGGATCGCGGGCTGTTCGACAACCGCATCAAGAATTCTCCCATCACCTTCTCCATCTTTGGTGGACTGTTCGGCAACTTCACCGAACCGACCAATTTCACCGGATTGGGCAACAACGGGTACCGTACAGACGCATCAGGCTGGGCTTCCTTGACCTTCGTGCAGGACTTGGGCATCAGCGGAACATGGAAACAGGTTCAGTGGAATTCGACCGCCGACAACGGCCAGGGACAGATTCCCGGAGGCTACGAAGAGATTGCTTGGAACGACTTGACCAAACAGCACGATGTCGTCCTCGACGGCAACGGCGACGTCCTTCGCTACAACTACACCAACACCAGTCTGCCGGCGGGGGACATCGAAATCATCGCGCGCGTCTCACCGGAACTGGCAAACGAATGGCCGTTCCCGTATTTGCACGGCGATCAAGCCGAACCGTTCTCCGTTCGCATCATGCATCGCATGAACATCGAAGGAACGCTCATTCTCGACGGGCTGAGCCCGATTTACTACTACGATGCCACCGTCAACAACGGCGACGGCACCTTCGGCGACTGGTCGACCTTGTTCCATCAGCCTGCGCTCGACAACGCTGGCGTTGACTACAACGACGTGGCCGCTTTCAAGCCCTACCCGAAGTCGTGGGACGGTACGCCGACCGGCCTGACCGGTCAAGCAGCGGCGCTGCGTCCGTTCCTTGGGGCCAACGGTACGCACTGGTTCATCGCACTGGTGAACGGCGGAGACAGCAACTTGCCGCCGTGCGGACCCGTGGATCGAACCGACCCGAACAGTCCCGTGCGCTGCGAGATTGTTCCTGAAATGAACACCGGGGAATCCCTCCAAGTCATCGGAAAGGTCACCAACCGAACCAACGATCCGTGGGACCAGGACCCCATCGCACTCCAGGTGGACGTTGACAAGAACGGTCAATTCCTTGGAGCGGGCGAAACGGCTTACACCCAGCGCCCGATCATGAAGGACGGCGACGCAGCGTACGATTACAACTGGTCGTGGTACAGTCAGTACGGCTCGGGCACCTACGGCCTTCGCGTTGACTTCACCAACTCCGCCTACTACTTCACCGGAAACTCGTCGACGCTCGCACCAACGGGCGCTTACATCAACGTGACCGTGGTTGGTACCACCGACTTCCAAACGACCTCGCTGCCCCGCCTCTATCGAAACACCAACACCACGATTCAGGCCAAGCTGGTCGACAACTCCCTCCAGCCTGTCCGCAATGCGGCGGTCAACTACACGTGGTCGTTTGACGGGCGAACGGGCGTCAACTTCACCGACAACAACGGTTTCTTCGAAATTCCGTTCAACGTTTCGGCCACCGACGCCCTGGGCAACTTCACGCTGCAGTTCGAATATGCCGGGACATCGTTGCTGAAAGGCACCACCGTGTCGCAATCGGTGTGGGTCGTTTCCCGCACCTACATGCAGGTCATCTCAACCGAGGACAATCTGCGGCGATCGGGAGACAAATGGGACTTCACCGCACAGGTTTCCGACGACAACAAGACGGCGGTCCGGGATGCGGGCGGAACGGCCCTCTCGGGCGGTGAAACACCGTACGGTGGCTTGGTTGACGTCATCTTTGAAGGAACCGACTTCCAAGGAACCCTTCACAGGCAAGTCGTGGCCACGCTGGCTCCAAACGCAGGTGTCATCTCGCTGCCTGAAGTTGAGCCGGACGGTTCCCATCTCTGTTTCTACGACGGCAACGGCGACGGGACGCCTGACCGGGACGTTGACGGNGACGGGTTGGAGGTTGAGGAATCGATTGGATGCTTGAAGTCCAACATCTCCCCGCTGAACCCGTCTCTTCTCCGAGCCGACCCCGAGTCCTTCCTCCCCGATGGTTTCGGACCGGTCAACGTTATTCTGCGGTTCCAGGAAACCCTCCCCAACGAGGGCTGCCAGCCGCTCGACGTGACCTACCTTGGTATTCAGGGTGCGTGGGACCCGTGCACGTCGGTTCCTGGGAACGACCACTTCCGTCTGACCATGACCAACAACGCCAACGGCTTCAACCTCATTGGTCGAACCGTTATGACGGTCGACGATCAAATCGTTTACACCAGCGAAATCGATCCTCTGACGGGTGAAGTTGTTCCCAAGCCGATGATCGTCACCGGCCAGCTGAGCGACGAATTGGGCGTGAACCTGACCGACCGAAGCATCCGCGTGAACTACGAGATGGTCAACGGTCAAACCGGACCCGTCGCTTGTCAGTCGGGCACCACCAACATTGACGGTTTCTTCGCCATCACCTGTCCACTCTCGGACGTCATGGCAGGGAAGGCCAAGGTCACGGTGTCCTACTCTGCGTACGACAACAACGACGCTTATCGCTACGAGAACAGGACCGTTCAAACCGAATTTGACGTGTTCTCCAACTCCACGTTGCAAATCACCGAAGTTGGACCGTTCAAATCCAGCGTGGATCAGTACGTCGCACCAAACGGCTCTCGATACCCGGTGCTGTACCTCAAGGAATCGTTCCACATTGACGCCTTCCTCGCACAGTCCAACGGGCAAGCGGTTGGCGGCAAGTGCCTCAACATCTACATGGACCGCGATGAAAACGTTCGACCGCTCGCCACCGTGCGCACCAGCGACATCGACGGCACCGTTGAGTGGTTCAGCGGCGATCCGCAACAGAACCCCACGCTGCGAGGGGTGGAAACCACCGGCGGTAAGCTGGAAGGGTTCCGAACGCTCCGCGTGGCGTTTGAGCCCGACCGAAACATTCCCGGTGGTTGCGACAAGGACAGCAGCAACGCACTGAACGGTTCCGCGATGGACATCGAAGTGCTTGTACGTTCCAGGGTCGACCTCCAAGTCAAGCAGACGTGGAGCAACAGCGGCGCAAACGGAGCCGACGAGGGCGACCTCATTTACGGTGAAATCGCACTGCTTCGAGATCGACTGGATCTGGCCGTTGAGAACGAGGAAGTCATCTTCGCTTACGAGTTCTTCGACACCGAATCCGGAAATTGGGTGGTCTCGGATCTGAACAACAAGACCCGAACCAACGAGCAGGGAACCGCCTCTTTCGAGTGGTCCTTCGTCGGCCGGAGCTGTGACGGTACCGAGTGCACCGGCGAGTGGCGCATCACGGCGTACTACCCCGGCTCAACCTATTTCGCAGCGTCTCAGAACAACATCACGCATGAAATCACGTACAAGAAGGCCGATGCCCTTGGCGCTTCCAGCGGTTTGTTCTCTCCGGGCAACCTCATCGGTTTCGCCGTCATCCTCATGGCGCTTCTGATCGCCGGAGCCATCTACTACCAGCGCGTGCAACAGCAGCGCCAAGTTCAGGCTTTGCGGGGCATTCTGACCGATGCCATGATGCAGTTGGAGGCCAGCAACGAGTACATCGCAGCCATCTTCGACTGCTACAAGAGCCTCGTGAAGCATTTCCGAAAGTACGGNTTCATGAAGAAGGTCTACGAAACGGCGCGTGAGTTCGAAGCNGCGGTTCGCACGGCGTTCAACATGGTGCCGGCCGATCAGCTGGACGACTTCCTGTCGATCTTCGAAGAGGCCCGATACTCCGAGCACACCATCGATGCAACCCATCGAGACCGTGCCATGCAGACCCTCGGGGCCATCACCAACTCGTTGACCATGTCGCTGGGCGAGGAAGCCGTTGTGAAGCGAATCGACACCTCCAGCATTTACGACAACCTGACCAAGGCGGGCGAATTCGTCGCAGCCGACGGCACGGTGCGTCAAGCAGGCATCGTCGAGGGCGAAGGCACCGACTTCAAAATTTGAGGCCCTCCGTGAAATCCGCCGCTCGGGTGGGGTGAGCGAGAGCGAGGCAACGTCGGAGCCTTAACCTTCAAAGGGTGAAGGCCCGTGAGTTGGGCCATGGACGACTGGAAGTCTCTCATTGACCAAGCCATGCAAATCGAAACAACCGACACAATCGGTGCTCACCAAATCTACGAGAGCGCAGTGCGCGCGGCCCTGGCCGATTCACAAATGCTGCTGGGCGACGTCGAAGCCGCAGCGATCATCGAGGCGATTTACGGAGCGTTGGTGGCGTACTCTCAAACGGTGATGCTTCGAATGAAGGCCGAAGACCCCGAGGTGGGCGGACCCGACCACGCATTCCGTGCCGGTCAAGCCTACGGCGTCAGTTGCATTCTGAATCACCTCATCGACCGGTTGACCGACGTCGCAGGCATCACCGCTCTGGGGGCGCTTGACGACTTCTCGGACATGCTTCACGACGAGATCATCGTGCAGGCTCGAGCAGCAGGACTGACGGTCGAACTGCTCGATGCAAAGGGCGACATTCTCCTNGAATGATGCGTTCAAGCACGGCAAAACCGTGTGCCTGTGGCGCGATGAAGGTTGATTCCGCGTCGGTGCATTCATAACGGGATGGACGGTCGGCAGGTTGCTTCATAGCATCGAGGGAGTCAAATGAGCAACCCAGAACGTAAGACAAACGCCCAGTTGGTTGATACCATCAACCAGCTGAAAGCCCAGTCTCGCGACACCGGATCTGCAGTTTGGCGAGATGTGGCCTTGCGCCTCTCAAAGAGTCGCAAGAACTGGGCACAACCCAACCTGAGCCGTGTGAGCCGCTACGCCCCCGAGGGTGCCACCATCCTCGTTCCAGGCAAGTTGCTCGGCTCAGGTGAGTTGACCAACGGCCATACCATCGCCGCCTACAGCGTCAGCAACGGTGCCCGTGAGAAAATCGAAGCCGCCGGTGGTCGAATCATGACCTACGGTGAGCTGATGACCGAAAACCCAACAGGAACGGGGGTTGTTATCCTTGGCTGATGCAACCACCTACGTGTTTGACGCTGACGGCCTCATTCTCGGCCGCTTGGCCTCCGCCTCGGCGGACATCCTGTTGAAGGCTGCCCGAGAAGATCGCGACGACAAGGTGATCATCATCAACGCCGAGAAGGCCATCATCACCGGGCGTCCACGAGCGGTGCTCGACAACTACCACAAGAAGTACGAGTTGAACCACGCCCGAAAGGGGCCGTTCTTCCCTCGCATGCCCGACATGATTCTCAAGCGAGCCGTTCGTGGCATGTTGCCCTACCAAAAGAAGAGCAGCGGTCGACGAGCCCTTCGAAATCTACGCGTTGAAATCGGATGCCCCAGCCACCTCACCGGCGACTTGCCAGAAGGCCACGAGCACGGGGACGACAGCAAATTCCGCCGCAACCTGCCTGACCGCTTCATTCGACTGGGCGACGTCAGTGCAAACCTTGGAGCACCTGCTCACCGCTGGACGGGAGGTGACCAGTGATGGCACGAAAGAAGAAGTCCGTTGAATCCTCAGGCAAGCGAAAGACCGCCGTCGCCCGTGCGACCGTCAAAGCAGGCAAAGGGCGCGTCCGTGTGAACTCCGAACCGATCGAAATCCTTCAACCGTCACTTGCACGCCGCAAGTCGATGGAGCCCCTGGTCATTGCCGATGCCATGAACCGACTGAGCAAGGTCGACATTTCCATCACCACCAACGGTGGAGGCATCATGGGCCAAACCGACGCCATTCGAACGGCCATTGCCCGAGGCCTCGTCCACTACAACGGTGGCGCTGAAGGCATTGACGAAGAACTTCGCGACGAGTACCTGCGCTTCGACCGCAGCCTGCTCGTCAACGACCCACGCCGAAAGGAGCCAAAGCACCAACTCGGTCGTGGGGCTCGACGCAAGAAGCAGAAGTCGTATCGATGAGGTGAGATGATGATTATTCCAGTACGATGTTTCAGTTGTGGCGCCGTGATTGCGCACAAGTGGGAAGAATACAAGCAGATGGTTGCCGATGGCAAGTCAGAATCCGAAGCCATGGACGATGTCGGTCTGAAGCGCTACTGCTGTCGCCGCATGTACGTCGGCCACCTCGATTTGATCGAAGAGGTCGCACCGTTCAGTGCTGCACGCAACTGAGGAATTCCTCGGGCCCGTGGGTTAGCTTGGCCTATACTTGGCGGCTGGGGGCCGTCAGACCCCGGTTCAAATCCGGGCGGGCCCACCATTTTCCTCTCCGTGTGAACACTTTGTGTGTCCCGAAGCCTTATCCTTGATATGGCGCCACTTCGACGCCGCTCCATGCGACAACGACGTGCGTACGGCATGGTTTGCCTGCTCCTGTTGGTGGTCGCGTTCCCGATGGCCAATGCTGTGGACAGCACGGTGTCGGTCGACACCACGTGGACGGGCGACATGGTTCTCTCGGGCAACATCACGGTGGCGAGCGGAGCCACGTTGACCGTAGAACCGGGCGCAACCGTTGACGCTCGAACGTACAGCATCAACGTTGAAGGGTCGATGGTGGCCGAACGGGCGCAGTTTTACTCGTCGGTGGTTCCACAAACACAGGGATCTCACGGACAAGGCCTGTGGCCCGGGATTGTGGTTGAAGCCGGTGGCCTGTTGCACCTCACCGACAGCGTGGTTGCCAACGCCTCAGCAGGGGTGCTGGTGCGCGGTGAACTGGTTGGGGACGGCATCACCGTTAACGACGCCTACCGTGGTGTTTCGGTTGTCGGCGGTTCTGCCAACATCACGGCACTGGAGGCAAATCGAATTGATTACGAAGCCGTCTACGTCGAAACCGGGGCGCTCAACCTCACCAACGGCGATGCCCATGAAGTCGCCGTTGGCCTCGCCAATCACGCCAAAGCGCACGTGGAAGACTTCGAGGTCTCCGAAGCGGGTGTGGGCGTTCAGGCGCTCGACGGGTCGCTCAACCTGACAAACCTCTCCGTCACAAACGCCAGCGTGGGCATTGCCACGGTTTCAGGCGCCGTGTCCACCATTACCTCGTTCACAGGTTCAGGCATGCCGTTGTGCATTGACGCAGGGGATGCAGACGGATTTTCACTTGCACACGGCGATTTGCAAGGTGAACGTTTGATGGTTGGGCAGGGCGTGTCGTCGCTGAGCTTAACCAACGTTGACTTCACATCGACGAACGGTGANGAGACCAGGCCGGCGGTGGACGTGCGTTGCGAAGGCACGTGCAGACTCCACAACGTCTCGCTTGACGACCCGCGATTCGGGGTCTCGTGGTCGGGTTCAGGAACCTCGATCATGGACAACGTTTCCGTGAACGCCCTCGATCAGGCCGTTGAGGCTTCGGGCGCAGGGCACGCCGTGTGGAGCAACCTGACGGCGTCTGCTTCCACCACAGGGCTCTCCATTCAAACACCCACGAGTACCCTTTCCAACGCAGTGGTTCAATCGACGACCAGCGATGCAGTCGGCATCAGCGTCTTGGGCGGACACCACGAATGGTCGAGCGTTGTCGTTGAAAAATCGTTCACGTCCGCCGACCGCACTTCGCTCGGACTGAAGGCCTGGTACAGCGATTTAACGCTCGACCGTTTCACCTCACGAAACGTTTCCACGGGGATGCTGCTCGAGGACAGCACGGCTTCCATCGGCTCGATGGAGGCCAACATAGGCCACGACGTAGGCTTGCATTTGAAGGATTCAACCTACGTTGGTCAGGATTTGACCACGCTGGCGCAAGACGGGGGTGTTCTCATGGAGGGGGCTTCCTCGCTCCACCTTTCGTCGTGGACGGCACAACTTCACAACACCCCCCTCATGTTGTCCACCGAAAGCATCGCTACGGTGCGCAGTTTTTCGCCCCAAAACACTGCGCAATCGGCTTCGGACGCGCTCGGCGACGGTACGCTGTACTACGGTTCCACCTCCAATCCAACCATCAGCACCTCCGCATCGTACCGATTTGTTGAAACCGACGTCACGTTCACGGATTTGGCAGGCGCACCCGTCGAGGCCAACGTTGCTGTTCACGGGTTTGAGCTGAAGAGCAACGTCAACGGAGCCCTTACTTTACCGCTCATCGGTTCGGGTTCGACCGTTGACGCTACGCTCGACGGTGCCGGTACGCGAGTGGTCCTCTACGGCGGACAAACGGGCCAATCCGTCCAGGTTCCGGTCATCCCGGACGGCGACTGGACCGTTTCCTCAGGTCAAGACGTCGTTCTCGGCCCGCGACCCGACGGGCAGCCGCACCAAATCAACGGCGACCTCACCGTCGCCAACAACGGTGCGTTGACCTTGGTTTCGACAACGGTGGTTGTGGCTCAAGGAAACAGCATCACGCTCGTGGGAACCGGACGCATCACGGGCGCGGACGCCTCGCTCGAGTCGGATGCGGTTCAAGCCAGTGGTCAGAGCATGCTGACGGGCACACAGACGGATCGACTGACCGTTCTCGCTGACGTCCAGTGGGGATGCATCAGTCCTCGAGATTCGATTCATCTCACCGTCGTTGGAAGTCTCACGGTGCAGCCTGGATGCGAGGTGGACATCACTGGGGGAAGCGTTGATGGAACCGTTGTGGCCCAGACAGGGGCTGTTTTCACCGCCTCGTCCACCCTTGATTTGCTTGTTTTGGACAAAGGGGAACCCGTTGAGGACGCGCTGATTTCGATTGAAGGTGACGTGGCGATGACCGACGCTGACGGTCGACTGTCCACCGGAACCGAATCGCTGCGAGTGACCGACACCGGGCAAACATGGGGCGGCATCAAAACGGTCACGCTCCAACGAAACAACTTCTCGGATTTCGTCACTTGGGACACCAATCGCTCGTTGACGCACACCTTCATGGCCTCAACCGTTCCCAGCGGTGAGGTCTCGGGATGGGTCGTGCTTGAACGTCAGTGGAGCCCCTACACCCTCGATGCGCCCCTTGTTCTCCAAAGCGCTTCAACCATGTCAATTCAGGACGGGGTGTCCCTCCGGGCGTCGGAAGGCGTGACCATCACCGTCAACGGGGTGTTTGACGCCGGAGCGGCAACGATTTCGTCCACCGGTTATGGTGCTCGTTGGGGCGGTCTAATGCTTGGGCCTTCGGTTGCCGCATCCATTGAACTGTCCGGTACGCAGCTGCTTGAATCCGCACCCGCACTGACCGTTTCAGGGCTGGGTTCCGTCCGAGCGGACGGAGTGTTCATGGCGCGCTCCTCAAGCGACCCCCTCGTTTTGGTGGAGTCGGGGAATGCCGCTGAACTGGTCGTGCGCAACAGCCATCTCCAAAACGGGAGCGGATGCGCACACCTCTACCCTTCCAGCGCCACCGTCGAGTTCACGAACGTCTCGTTCGCCGACTGCGAAGAGCAGGGCGTTTGGGCGCAACAAGTTCCTGTTGAATTCAACGACCTGACCTTTGGTGCGGGCATGGATTGGGGCATGGAACTTACCGGTGTGTCGGGCACGGTCAACGGTGTGAACGCCACCCAATACGACGGCGAAGGAGCGATTGTTGCCCTGAACAGTCAACCTTCCGGCTTTACCCTGACCGATGTTGTTGGACGGGTCACCGGACAAGCCGGTGTTGCCGGGGAGAACAACCTTGACATCACCTTGGAGCGTATCGATCTTGAAGGAGCACCTGGAATTGATGTTGACCGCACGTCGGGAACGTTCTCGGACATCACGCTTCGAGGGGACGGTACCGGCATCGGGTTCATCTCGCACCACGGCCGTTCCTTCGACGGTCTTGTCGTTGACGGCCTCGATGTTTCAGGCTACAGCGTCGGTGTTTCGCTCCACTCCGATCCCGGAGAAATCAGCGCACCTCTGATCTTGCGCAACGCACGCGTTGTCGTTTCGAGTGCGCTGGCAACCGAGCACTACCCCGTTCGGCTTGAGTCAACCGAACTCATCGGGAGTCTTGACGTCGCGTTCACCACGGTGTCCTCGGTTGACGGCCAGGTGGGCACCGTCTCCGTGGGGGAATCGGGTGAGTACGCTGCGTACCGAACCGTCGTGCTCGACGCTCGTCGCGGTGGCCTGCCCGTGCCAGCATCGTTCACCGTGGCGTACGGCAATGAACTTCTTGCGCCCTTTACCGTTGAGGGGACCACCGTCGACGTTGAGTTGCTGCTGCGCACCGTCAGCGAAGCCGGTGAAGCCGTCGCCAATCAATGGACCGTCGAAGCGGTCGCTTCNGGCTCTCCGGCCGCAAACTTGGTCGTTGATTCACCCGCCATCGCCCCTTCGCTCCTGGTCGTTGAGGTTCTGGTGAACCAAGCACCGACGGTGGGGCTGCAGGAGCCGTTTGCTGGACAGCGTGTGATGGAAGGCGACTCCATTCGTGCCACGGCAACCTACAGCGATGATTTGGATGCACTCAGCAACATCGTCCTGTCGTGGCGGGTTCTCGACCTTCAAGGCAACGTTGTTCTTCTTGCTGGAAACGAACCCGTGTTCAACATCACCGACCTAACGGCTGGCTTCTACATCGTCGAGGTCACGGCCACCGATTCGTTCGGTGAGAAAACGTCCGCCACCGTGGATTTCGAGTACACCCTTCTCGACACGGACAACGATTGGTCCTCAACCTGTTCTTCTGACGCATGGTTCGACCCGAACACGGGCAAGTCCTGCGGGCCAAACATCTACGACGAGGACGATGACAACGATGGATTCAGCGATGAGCGGGATGCGTTCCCGCTCGACCCGTGTGCTCAAATCGACACGGATGGGGACACTCAACCCGATGTTCTGGACTGCCCCGAGGGGTACACGAGCTGGTTGACCGAGGACATGGACGACGATGGCGATGGGACCCCCGACGTTCTCGAGGGTGTGGAAACCAACGACGCCGACGTCAACGTGAATGCACTCATGGTGGTCATGGCGATTTTCGTCGTTGTGATCCTTCTGTTCATTGCTCGTCTTCGACGCGGTGGGCCGGGGGACTTGACAGCGTTGGACCAACAACATCTCTGAGGCGGCGACATGGTGGATCTCCCCTCAGCCGAACACGNCGCCTTTGTGGCCGTGGCGGTTCTCGCAGCGATCGTTGCATGGGACGCATACTGGTTGACCAAACAGCGGCGAGACGTCCCAGAGATGGGTTCGCTTCCCGGTGGCGGATTCGCTTGGAAGAGCGAAGGGGTCCACGAGATGGTTCGCCAGTGGGGCAATCTTGGCTCCATGGCGGCCATGATGGTGCTGCCGTGGGCGCTGATCGAGGTCAGCAACACACCGGTCATGTACGCCGTTGCGTGGGACGTGTTTCTTTCCCTCCACCTGATCTCGCTGCTCGTTCCCAAGCGCTACGCCATCACGTCCACCCATCTNTTNGCNGANGGCCANCGNTANCCNTGGNANCGNCTTCGNTTGGCNAAGCGNCANCCNAANCGNCGNATNATGNTGNTNCGCAACGGGTGGGGCCCGTTTGGTCCACTGCCGCTGGGGGGCGACGCATCGTCGCTGAGCACCGCTAAAGCCTACATCCGAGCCATGGAACAGGCCCGTAAAAGCGAATCACGCCCCGAAGAGAGCGAGTGAACGGCAGCATCTTGAGCCCCCGACCCGACCCTCAATCATGGAATGGACCCGCAGTGGCGACGATCTGTTTGTGCGACTCGACCCCGGAGAGGAGATTCATGCCTCACTGCAGGCGTTGGCGGACGAGGTGGGCTTCGATGCCGCAGCCATCACCAGCGGCATCGGGCGAACACGAAACAGCGTTTACGGCTACATGGACGACGACCACGTCTACCATCGCGTCACGCTCAGCGAGGGGACCGAACTTGTCACGCTGCAAGGTAACCTTGCTCGTCGCGAAAACGGCGAAGCGTTCACGCATCTTCACGCCACCTTCTCCGACGACGACCTCAAACCTCACGCCGGCCACATGTTCTCCGCTGAGGTTCACGTCGTTGCGGAGATTCATTTGCGTCTTTTGACCCACGCCATCATGACGCGATGCCCGCTCGAGAACAGCGAATTTGTTGCACTTCGCTTTGGCTGACGGGCACCAAAGCGATGCTTCATAGCCTGTCAGGCACCTGTTTCCAACATGGGCGAAGAGGCAGCAGCATCCGCCGCAGACGAGGCGCGAATCGCTTCGCTTGCAGAGGAACTGGCGCGCCATTCGCACCTGTACTACAACCTTGCACAGCCTGAGATCAGCGATGCTGAATTTGACCGTATGTGGGACGAACTCCAACGACTGGATCCCAACCACCCCCAGCTNCATCGAGTGGGCGCCGATGTCTCGCCGGGCAGCGTGAAGGTGAACCACTTGTTCCCCATGCGAAGCCTCGACAAGGCAACCACGGCCGAGGAACTGAACCATTTCGTGAACGCCACAACGGCGGGCGCCACGCGCTTCCTGTCTCAACCGAAGTTGGACGGTTCGGCGCTTTCTCTAGAGTATCGAATGGGACGGCTTGTCCGAGCGGCCACACGCGGAAGCGGTGAGCGCGGCGAAGACGTTACGCGCAACGCTCGGAAGATCGCCAACGTTCCGCACACCCTCCCGTTGCCCGTCGACGTGCACGTCCGAGGAGAGGTTGTGATGCCGCTGGCCGTGTTTGAAACCAAGTACAAGGACGTGTCTCCCAATCCTCGAAACCTCGCAGCCGGTGCTCTTCGACAAAAGCACGCCGACGGAAAAGCCGACGCCTCCGACCTCGTCTTCCAAGCCTACGATGCTAAACTTCCGCAGGGCGATGACCGTCACCCAGACAGCGATCCCGTCCCCGACATGGTCAACGACACGGACGTGCTGGTCTGGATGGAGGACAACCTCGGCATCGTGCCCGCACCCTGGGAAGTGCACGAAGCGGCCACACCTGCACAGACGGCGCACCTTATGGACAAATCAACCGAGGAATGGACCGTCAAGCGGACCAACCATCCGTACGAAATCGACGGTGTGGTGTTCAAGCTGGACGACCTTGCTGGGCGCGAGCAACTGGGCATGACGGCCCACCATCCGCGATGGGCGCTGGCTTGGAAATTTCCCCCTGAAGAAGCGTACTCTGTTTTGTTGAACGTGGAATGGCAGACAGGGCGCACCGGAAACATCACCCCTGTCGCACGCATTGCGCCCCAACGCGTCGGTGGCGTCACCGTCGAGAACACCACGCTGCACAACGTGGGCGAGGTGGACCGCCTGGGCATCAACATCGGGGACAAAGTCCTCATCGTCCGTCGAGGCGACGTGATTCCCAAAATCGAACGAGCGTTGGGGCCCGCCGCTGAAACCGACCTTTCAGGGCGGCATCACGCCGACGGCGAAGCGTTCACCGGAACGTTGCCTGATTACGGACCGATTCCTTCGCCCTCCGCCTGCCCGGCTTGCGGCGGTGATGTCGTGCTTGAGGGAGCGTTTCTGAAGTGCCCCAACCTCTTGTGTGACGCACGAACCAGCCGATCGGTGCTCTATTGGTGCCGTGCTCTGGAACTGGACGGCGTGGGTGAAAAACTCGTCGAACAGCTCCTTGAATCTGGACTCATCGTCACGGCAGCCGACCTGTACCGGCTTACCATGGAGGGGTTGATTGGACTGGAACGCGTGGGTGAGAAATCCGCAACCAACGTTCTGGCTGAAGTCGAAAAAGCTCGGACGATGGGCCTCGGGAAGTTCCTCCACGCACTCGGGCTCCCCGGCATCGGACCGGAACTCGCATCCTCCATGGCTGCCGTTATGGGTGACGCTCCAGGTTTGCTTTCCTGGCTCGATGGCGCTCATGCCAAGCCGGGTGAGGACGCGTTTGGGCCAACGCTTGACGGGATGGGGAAGCCGTACGGCCACAACGCTGCGCTGCGCACCGTGCTTGAGGTCGACGGTGTGGGTGAAATTGTCGCACTCCAGTTCAGAGACGGCCTCACCGCTCGTCGCAAACTGGTTGAAGACCTCATTGGGCTGTTGAACATCGAAAAAGAGGTCGTGAAAACGGCTGACGGCCCCTTTGTGGGCATGACCTTCTGCGTGACGGGCACGCTTTCCGCTCCTCGCAAAGAAATTCAAGAACGCATCGTCAATGCGGGAGGGAAGATCGTCGGCAGCGTGTCAGCCAAACTCAGCGTGCTGGTCGCCGGTGAGAAAGCGGGTTCCAAGTTGACCAAAGCGACGAACCTCGGCGTTGAAATATGGTCCGAAGGCGATCTCAATGCGCGCATCAGCAATAAAACGGTCTCGGAAAACCAGAGCCAAGAGACCGTGAAGAATGACGCAGGTCAATCCTCACTGGTTGATTTTTCCTGAGCGACGAGCACTCAACCGTAGAGCATGGCGTTGGACGACGAACTGGGTTTGGCCGGACCGCCGGCCGACTCCATGAGCGCCTGAATCTGCGCTTCGAGCAGTTCTGCTTCGGCGAGCAACGGCTCTTGAGGCAAATCGATGGTCGGCAGCAGCGTGTTGAGTTTCTCAATCAGCGCGGCAGCGGCTCGTGCATCCGGGAAACGAGGGTCGGCCTCCACCATGATCGACATGGTCCCGAGCCCTCGACGGGAGGCTTCGCTGAGGATACCGGCGTTCATGCCCCGGATGACGCCCGTTTCAAGCAGCGGGATGCCCATATCGTTGAGCATGGTTCGAACCGCCTGGTTGCATCCGATGCCAACCACGTCGATGCCTTCGGTGTCTTCGTATTCCACCACCGGTTCAACGCCGTCCATTCCGCTTTTCATACCGCCTTTGGAGAAGGCGTCGACGACAACGCCCGCCAGCACTTGGTGTTCTTTGGACCATTCAAACAGGGCCCAGACAATCTTGTGGACAAGCGATTCGGGAACCACCATTTCACTCATCAAAAGAATCACCTGGTCGCACCCCTCAATGCTGCATTTTGGGCGGCCTGCGTAGGCACGAATGGGTGGCAGGGGAATCCCCTCGTGAATCATGGCCAGGGCGGGAAGTCGGTCGTCCACCAAACCCCCTACAAATTCCAGATCGAGGTGATCAATGAGGTAGTGCGCCACGATGCTCGACACCATGCCGACGCTCGGAAAGCACGCGATGACCATCGCGTTTTCGTGTTCGATGGTCGTGTTGATGCGCAAACTGGGTGTATCCATGGTTTGGGGTGAGGTCTGATGCCCTTCAACACTTCCCCGTTCGGTCACCAAACCTTCATCACCCAAGTGGCCACCATATGGGGCATGGAGGCAAACACTGCGCAAGCACCGCGAGCGCACACCCTCTCACCATCGGCGTGGAACCGGTACGAGACCTGTCCCCGCATGTACTGGCTTAGCCGGCAACGCCTCCCTCGCAAAGCGGGCATGGCGGCGTCGTTGGGAACGGCGGTTCACGCATCCATCGAGGACCTGCTCAACATGGACCTCTCCGGGCGAGACGGCAGCGACACCGGCTGGCTCCCCCTCACTGCGGAGGGCTTTCTCAAGACGCGATGGGACGAGGAAAAAGCCGTCTTTATGGCCACACCCCGTCGTCCCGATTGGAAAGACACCAAGTGGAGCGAAGCAAAAAAACAGCAACGCGGCGGCATCGTTCTCCTCCTCGATCACATCGGGGCGAAGCATTTGGGTCACGAGCAGGTCACCGTGGCCCTCTGGCGCCATCTCCAATCCCTCACCATTGCTGTAGAAGGTGAACTCGTGACGAGCGACGGGCGATTGATGGGGCGACTTGACCTGCTGTTTGCCGACGTTGATGATTCCGGTGAACTCACGGGTTGGCTCGTCGCTGACCTCAAGACCGGCAACGCCCCGACCGAGGCTCTCAAACCCGAGGTGAATCGACAGCTTCGAATGTACCGAGATATTTTGTTGGCCAACAACCCCGCGGCGCCCCCGGTCCGGACGGAAGGATGGTACACGAAGACCGCTACAAAGTGGTCAGCCGAGGGAGGAAGCGTGCTCGAGGACGCTTACGCAGCATGGGATGCCACGCAGCCGACCACGCTGCCAATGGACCCTACCCCGGGCCCGAACAGCTGCGGTGGGTTTTGCGACTGGAAAGCTTGGTGTCCCCACTGGTGGACATGGCGCCAGGAATCGGGCACGCTCCACAAAGGCGATTTCTGCGACGCTGTTGTTCTTCTCCATCGCTACGAACCCACCTCTGGTGCAGCGGTGCTCGAATTGTGCGAGCCCTTGGACAGCTCTGGGCGCGCCATACCGACCGGTCACCAACTTTCCGCCCGATTTGACGGTCGAGGAAAGGAGGCTCTCGAGGCGTTGCAAGGGGAAGGGCACCAGGGGCCGCTCTTCCTCGGTTCGGTCATGACCGGGCGAGGATCGTGGCGTGTCGGGCCGTGGTGCGATGTTTTGCCGTGGGCGCCGTTTCCCGACGGCGAGCATTACGAACGCCCGTCTTCATGATCGGAGATGCGCCTTGATGCGCTCCTGAGTCTCCTGGCAGTCGAGACCCCTGGCGGACAGTAACCACCCGATGTAGGAGGGGTCGCTCAGTTGAACTTCTCGGAGGTACCTTCCTCGATGCCGCCCGAAGGCCAGAACGAGCTGTCCACCGTCTTCACGTATCTTACCCATCGCATCAACGGGCTCGAGATCGTCCAGTCCGCGCCCCAGTTCCGATGCGTCGCTCGCACGGTCGCCGTGCACAATCCAGCGTTCGAGTTCCGGGAGTGAGCGACGAAACGCTCCGGCGTGTTCAACCGAGAGCCGCCAAAACAGGAGCATCGTGGCGGCAGCGTCTGCTGCTGCGGTGTGTGCCGCCTCGAGCCGAATCCCGTGTCGCTGGCACAGCGCACCGAGGTTGTGGGGCCTTGGCAGTCGCAAACGCCGTACCAATTCGAGCGTGTCCATGATGGCCTTTGGCTGTGGAGCCAAGCGACCCATACGAAGGAATTCCGTCTTCAGCATGGCAAAATCAAAACTGCGAACGTTGTGACCCACCAAAACGGCTCCGTCGATGAGGTCAGCCAGTTCGTCCGCAACCTCAGAGAGCCGGGGTTTGTCGCGGACGTCTTCGTCGTAGATGCCGTGGATGTTGCTGGCATCGAACGGAATCCGAACACCGGGTTTCACGAGTTGCTCAACGTTCACCGCCGTGCCGTCGGCTAGCGTCCCAATGAGGGCGTACTGGACGATGCGGTCGTTGTTGGTGGACACGCCCGTGGTTTCAAGGTCGAAGGCAAGCACCTTCTCGCCCTCGAAAAGGTCCTGTGCCATGCCCGTTAAACTCGGGGCACCCCCTTTGAACATCACTCTCAAACGGCATGACCGTTTCCTCCTGCCATGGGGCTGCGAGATTGGTTCAAATCCACACCCGCCACCGAAGCCGGTGACGACAACGCGGATACCGACGCTGAAAAGGAAGCTGCCGAACAGGAGGCGTTCGCTGCCCTTCAGGCGAGCAAAACCACGGAAGCGCTTTCGCTGTTCGATGAGGAGGAACCAGAACCCGTTGAGGAGAAAACCGTGGATGCTCCGTACGACGCGGGCGACGGTGATCTTGCTGATCTCCTCTCGGAGGTTGAGGAAAGTTTCACCCACACCGATGAAGTGGACATCGCCGACGTGGCTGAACTGGACGACCCGTATACGAACGCCGTTATTGAGGGTGACCTTCCCGAGGCGGTGGTGTTCGACGATGAAGAAAAAACAGGTTCTGTTTAATCCAGCGTCCCGAACCATTAGAAAGGGAAAGGGACGCCTTATCGGTATGATGGGCCGAAGGGCAGAGCGTTCGTTTGCTCTTTTCGTGGTCCAGGTGCTGTTTCTCAGCCTCTTCGCTGGCTGCCTTGAAGCGCTTGACACCACCGTGGATCCACGCGCCACCCTCGATGCCTACCCGACCCTCATCCAGGAAGGCGACATGGTCACGCTTGACGCCCGCGACTCCTCACCCGTGGAGGGCGTTATCACCGGCTATTCCTGGGATTTTGGCGACGGAACCACGGCTGAAACCGTCATTGGCTTCACATCGCACACCTACCTCGCATACGGGCAATACACCGTCCGAATCACCGTCACCAACGATCAGGGCGGTACGGACGACGCCATCGCCACCATCGTGGTGAACGGAGCACCTGTCATTGATCTGAGCATGCCAACCACCGTGCGCGCTGGCGATGCTGCGCTGCTTGACGCATCATCCTCGTACGACCCGGAAGGAAACCCACTGGCCTACAGTTGGGACCTCAACGCCCGAGAGGACAGTGACGGCGATGGTGACCCGACCAACGACGCCGATGCGACGACCGATACCGTGCTGCTCGATACCTCCGTATCCGGCCTTATTTACGGAATGCTGCACGTCGACGACGGCGCCGGTGCAACTGCGTTTGAGCCGTTCGAAGTCAACGTTACCGCCCGCACGTTTCAGGTGACGTGGATCACAGAAACCTACGAAGTTTCGTGGGATGAATACCTCAATCAGGGTGAATCGTGGACGGGCAACATGACCCCGAGCGAGACCGGTCGCGTGTTGTCCTTCTCGGCAATCCTTGAACTGGACCAAGACGTCGCACCGCCGCACGATAATTTCACGCTGGCGTTGAACATAGCCGAGGACAATTACAACCGTCGCGTGGCCACCGAGCCCGGTAACTACTCCACCAACGAACCCGCTCGCGCCGAACTCTCCGAGGACGGGTTGAACGAACGGAGCGAGGACGGCATGTACACGGCGGACTCCGCAGACGAACTCCTTGAGTTGCTGCTCTCTTCGCAGGACAACAGCAAAGGTACGGGCACCTGGGTGTGGACCGTCGTTGCTCGACAGTCGGACCCCGATGCACTCATTGGTGAACTTGATCCCGATCCAGGAAACGACTGGACGTTGACGGTGGAGGTTTTGGTCATGAGGCCCAAATTAACCGAAGTCGCACTCGGTCCCACGAGCGAGTGAGAACGAAAGGGGTATGAAGCGGGGCCGCTTGGCGTGGAATGGTTACCATGGTGGACACGGTAGAAATCGGACGCGTCACCCTTCGAGACACGCTGTCGCTGGACCTCTCGGTGTGGATGAACCACCCTGATGATTGGGACTTTCGACCCGTCCTAAGCTATGCAGGAACCACCCTCACCATCACGTGCGCAAATCAAGGAACAACGCTGGCGAGCGTGGACCTCGACGATGAGCAGGACGAAGCACTTCAGCGAGATCGAATGGCCGAATTGCGCGTCAAGTTCCAAGTGCACGGCATGCACGGGCGCCTCAACGACATTCACCCCATCATCGCCGATGGAAAAGCGAAGAAACTCGCCACGGCCAACTGGAAGACAACCCAGCCGGTCCAATTCGAGTGAAGTCCCAACGAATCTTTGATAACGGTTCAATCGGTTTTCGCCGATTATGTCTCATCGACAAGGAAAAGGTAGCCAAAAACAAGCACGGTTTGAGCGGCTCGCCGAAGAGGTTCGACGTTTCGTCAACGCCAACCCCGGTTGCTCAGCGCAAGCCATTGTGGCAAGTTTGAATCACGATCAAAAACTTCGAAACCACGGGCTAACGCCTCGGAAAATTGGCTTCTTCATCACTCGAAACCTTCGCCAGTCTCTGACCTGGTGGCAGGATCATCGCGCTGGACGCAGGGTCTACGGTCCAACCACCGATGACGCTGGGAAATCCTGACGTCTGTACCTACAGAAAGCGGTTCGCTCATGTAGGTTTGTTGCGTGGACAACCCATGGGGACCGACGTCGCGGCCTATTTCGATCTCGACGGAACGCTCCTCAACGCCTCAAGCGAGAAAACACTCGCCGCTCATCTTGCTCGTAACCGACCATGGCGCATCCCGTGGGGCACCATCGCGTGGACCGCAGGTTTTCTGACGAATCTTCTCCGAGGACGCGCCGTGTACGATGCAGCACGAAATCGCGGGCATTTCTCGCTCGCCTCGTGGGAGGTTCTCGAGCGCTATTCCAACCAACTTGCCGAAGAACGCCTTCGCGCCCGTGTTCCCCAACAGGCCTGGGACCGACTGGACTGGCACCGGCAACAGGGGCATCGTTTGGTTCTGGTCACCGCCACGGTTGCGCCCATGGCCGAAGCGATGGCCAAGGTGTTGTCGATGGACGAGGTGTACGGTTGTGGACCCGCGGTTCGCACCGGTCGGCTCTCGGGTTCCGAACGGGGTTGGAGCGTGCCTCGCAGAAAAGGAAAGGTGCCGGTCGTGCAGGCCGACGCGAAAGCCAACGGTCACGATCTCAGCGCCTGTTATGGCTACGGAAACACGCTCGCTGATTCATGGTTCATGGCGCTTTGCGGCCACGCCATCGCCGTCAGTCCGGAAGGTTCCCTCCGAAGGCATGCTGAATCCAACGGATGGGACATTGTTGATTGGTCGTCGTAGGTTTATCAAGAGTCAAACGCTGTGAAGTTCATGGCAGCAGACGACACCCTTGGAGCGTTCATCAACGACTTGTTTGCAGGGGCGGACGACGAGGTTCCTTTGCAGGAATTTCGAAGAGGTCTGGTCCACAAGCGCATGAAGGACATCGCGTCGGCCGCCAACCGAGCAGCAGGCTTGGTCATGGGCATCATCCGAAAGCACGAGGACAGGATGCAGTTCGACGACGAGTTTCAACTCGTCATCGCCGGTCGGCTGGCCATCTATCGCGTTGACATCAACGCCTTCATCAACAAGTTCGTCAACCCGTTCGACTACAATTCCTTTGACGTCGTTGAGGTGCATCCAAAGAGCGGTCTGGTCAACGAGCCGAAAACGGCTTGCGTCCAGGTTCAGCCGCAGAAGAACATGCCTGCATGCGATTTGCTGGCCGGCTACATCCTGGGCCTGCTCAACGACGATGTGACGTGGTTGCAGGAAAGCCTCACGCCCCTTCGTCGAACGCTGTTCCAGATTTACGGTCTTGCCCAATCGCCCCTGACCGCCAGCATGCAGAAGCACTTCGCCGAGGAAGTTGACGGTGTCTTTGATTTCAAAACGGACACGTTCACGTTCGCGGGCACCAACGGTTGGATGTGGCGCCTCCATTTTGGCCAACCCTTGACCAAGGGCTGCAAGGTTGAGTATCGAAAACCACGTCAGTGGTGGTGGAACCCGCTGTTTGACGACATCGACAAGGAATCAACCGGCCACTACGCGCTGTCCGGCTTCTTTGAAACCGTCGAGCATCTTTCCGCCTGCCCTGCGCTGCTGCGCAACGCCAACGAGTGGCAAACGGACCCCATCTTCATGAGGAAGGTAGCGACCGACTACCCTCCCCTCGCCAAAACCCTGGTCCACCGCCTTACCTCCGACAGCTACGACCCCGACGGTATTCTCTGTTACTACGACGAACCCATCAGCCACGACCAGGCCGACACCATTCGCCTGCTCGATGAACTGGTTCTTGAGCGAGCCCTCGCTTGAGGTTGCAAACCCCGCTGGATTGGAGTTGGAAGCGGCCCCACCGCGATTTGAACACGGGTTCGAGGCTCCGCAAGCCTCTGTGATATCCAAGCTACACTATAGGGCCGTTTTGCGCCACCGGACACCCCAATATAAGCGCGAGGGTGAGCCGCTCGCTGGTTGCACAAGGGTTCATGGGCGGTGTGCACGTAGGGTCGTCATGGTGTTGAAGGCCGAACGGAGCGTGGAGTTTTCCATGGTTGATCTTGCCAACATCGCGTACTACCCGAGGATCTTTGACCTTGCTCATCGATTCTTTGAGTCCGTGTGGGACGATGTGTGCGGGCAATCGTACCCGCATCTGATCAACGAGCGGAGGGTTGGGTTCCCCGTGGTGAGCGTTGAGGCCTCCTTCCTGGCTCCCCTTCGGTACGGCGATGTCATAACGGCACACATCACGTTCAGCAACATCGGGACTTCATCGCTCGGATGGCGCTATCGTTTTGTCAATCAGGCAGGTGAAGAGGTTTGGACGTCAAGTCAAACCACGGTCTGCGTCAACATGGACACGATGGAACCGATGCCCATTCCCGACGACCTTCGGCGAGGACTGGAGCCTCACATGGAGGCAGAACCATGACCGCCGTGCCCTCGATGGAAGTTCGCCCCGATGAAAAGGGACCAAAGAACCTCGCTGTGATTCTTTTTCTCAGTTCAATCATCGTCGCCGGCATGGGCTGGCAAGACTGGCAGATGCACAACGACGGACTGACCGACGAGCAAATTGAGACCTTTTTGGCGACGCCAAACAGTCAGGGCGGTGAACCGACCACGGTTGACCAGTACCGAGATTTTGAGACCGATGTGCGGGCAGAGAACGGCTATCTCCTTCGGGGCGTTTCACTGATGCTTGCATCGCTCTGTCTTTTCGTTGGCGCCCCGATGCTCTACCGGTTGCAACGCAACGGTGCACGGTTGTGTTCCATCGGCGCACTGATCGGTTTGGTCGGCGGCGTGTATTGCAGCATGATCATCAACGATGCAGCTCAAAACAACCTCGGTGAAGCGATGAAACTCACGTACCAAATCTGGGTCTACCTCTGTGGAACCGTTATGGGGCTCTGTTTGGCCGTCGCAGCCCTGCCGCTTCTCAACGCCCGTGCTCGCTTGGCTCTCCATCCACGCGTGGACTTGGTTCAGGAAGACGAGTGATCCTCGGAAGGCTGGGGCCATTTCTTGGACAGCGCTTTGCGCAAATCGTCGTCCATCACGGCGTTCCACCAATCGCTTCCCTGCCAGATGGCGTATTTCCCGCGGATGCCCCGCAGGTCTGCACCTTTGAACTGACAATTTCTGAAATTGGAAAGGTTGAGCCTTGCTTTTCTCAGGTCCGCTCCCCTGAAATCGGACCCGTCAAATGCGGATTTCATGAGGTCCGCTTCCACCATGGACGCTCGCTGAAAGTTGCACTGCGTGAAATCGCCCTCGGTCAAATCGGCTCGGTCAAAGATGGTGCGGCGGAAGTTTGAGCCAGCGTGCCGGCCTTTGCGAAGGATCGTTTCCGTGTGGTTTTGAAACGAATAATCCACCACAACGGCTTGTTCAGCCGTTGTTTCGTCGTCCCGTGGGTCGCCTTGTCCACCGCCCGACATGACCATGCATTCACCTCAAGCGTTGGAGCGCTTGTCGAGGTGTGCTTGGCCTTC
>FUFK010045351.1_pt1 | contig 28306 bp, 28 predicted proteins | sample 1021851 | NCBI WGS metagenome assembly FUFK01 (sample SAMEA51879418, study PRJEB19060) | metagenome
CCTGATCCCAGGTGACGTCAGGTCGAGCAATCGTTTCGCGGAAGGGATAGAGGTTGACCACCACCACATCGATGGGGGCGATGTTCTGCTGCTCAAGATCAGCCTGGTGGGACGCGTCACCCCGCTTGGCAAGAATCCCGCCATGCACCCTTGGATGGAGCGTTTTCACACGACCGCCAAGAATTTCTGGAGCCCCGGTGTGCTCCGACACACGGGTCACCGGAAGGCCGGCCTGCTCGAGCACCTTGGCCGTGCCCCCACTGGAGAGCAGCTGATAGCCATGGGTCCGATGCAGGGCCTCCGCCAGGGGCACCAGCCCGGACTTATCGGAAACACTCAGCAGAGCGACAGGAGCCATCGAAGGGTCGTGACTGGGTCGTGAGCCAACCTACGCAGCAGTGATGCTCATGCCCCATGGATGGCCGNCTGGTGCTGCTCCACGGCTGGGGAGCCAACGGAGAGGATCTCAAACCCCTGGGCGATCGCCTGGCGCGAGAGTGTTCCAAGACCCTTGATGTGGTGTGCCTGGAGGCTCCTGAGCTCCATCCCGACCAANCGGGAGGGCGTCAGTGGTATGGCCTGTTCCCAGCCCAGTGGGATGCCGTNCCCGCGGCCGTNGANAGCCTCAAGGCTCAACTTCAGAGCCTGAGCAGCNCAGGCCTTGGACTCGAACGAACGGTGGTGTTCGGCTTTTCCCAGGGGGGAGCCATGGCCCTGGAAGGCGGCTGCGCCCTGCCGATCGCAGGGCTGATCAGCTGCAGCGGCTATCCACACCCCAACTGGGCTCCGCCCCAGCAACACCCCCCTGTGTTGCTGATGCATGGTTCAGACGATCCCGTGGTGCCGTTCCAGGCCATGCAGTCGATCGCTGCGCAGTTGCAGCCCGATCAATGTCAGACAGTTCCATTCAAAAACGGCCACACCATCCCTGATGAGACGGTGCAGCCGATCCTGATGTTTATCGAGCGTGTTCTGGAGAACGCCTGATCAAACGAAGGCGTATTCGTACTCCTCCATTTCCTCCCAATCATCNGCGCCAAGCTCGAGCCCCTCGAAGAGCTTGTCTTCACCGATGGAATCAACAATCGTGCGCAATGAGGGGAAGAGGAAATGGTTCTCTTCGGCGTATTGAGCGCTGAACAGACCTTTCTCACCCCAGAAGAAGCGGTCGGTGGTGTGCTCATTGCGGCGCACATTCAGCAACGCCGGAGGCACCAGTCCNCCCTCAGCGATGTAACGACGAGCGGCCGTCACGGGCTTGTACTCACCGGTTTCGAGGTGATGGGTTGGCACATGGGCCAGGACCCGCTGACCTGCCAGGCGACGACGGCTAATGCGCTTGCGCTTCTTGGACATGGAAGGGCTCCGGTACGAAAGGAAGAACGGGGTGGATCGTCAGAACAAACAGGTGCCGTCGGCGCGAAAACGCCAGACGCAAGGGAAGCGTCGGGGCAATTGCAGACACACCACAATCACCGGCAGGACACCAACACCCAAGCGGGAACCAGCGGAGGACACTGCAACCTCTGCTGTAGCTTTGGTTGCGAAGCAATTGCAACCGTTGTGAGAGCTGGCGGGCGTCTGTTCATGGTGAACAGCGCCTCGGTCGATAAGAGGATCTTAAGACTTTTCCCAGATTTTTCAAGTCCCCCTGGCGCAGGCTTGCCCAAGCACCTGAATTGATCGTCCGGAACTGATGCAGCTCACCGATCGATTCTTCGATTTCACCGATCAACAGCTGGCTGATCTAACCGCCAAAGAAGGCATCCAGCATCTGGGGCTGTACGTCAGTGCGCCACCCAATCAGCAAGGTCCGCCACTGCTGCTGATCCGGCAATGGTCAGCCAATGAACGATCGCTTCCCCCTGCCGACGCAGACCCGAACCTGCGCCTGCCGCACGAGAGTCGGCGCTGGTACCCCCTCCAGGATGCCGGTCTGATCCTGGGAGCCCTGCGCGCGGACCTGGATCCGCAGCGGAGCTGGACGCTGACCCTGGACCAACGGATGCGGCGCAGTGCCGCCGCCATCAGCCACGCCCTGGGGCGTGACCTGGAATGCCTGCAACTTCGCCAGGAACTCAGCCAACAAAACGAGCAGCTGCGCACCCTCGTGCATCAGCTGCGCAATCCACTGGCTGCCCTGCGCACCTACGCCCAACTGCTGCTGCGGCGGCTCGAAGCCGACAGCTCCCACCGTCCACTCGTGGAGGGAATGCTCTCGGAACAACGCCAACTCGGCCAGTACATCGACGTGCTCGATGGCCTCGGGCAACAACGTCTCCCCGAACAGGACCCCCTTGGCCCCACCCTGTTGCCCCCAGGGCCTGCCGAAGGTGAGGCCACCATGCAAACCCTGCTGATGCCTCTGCTGGAGCGGGCGGAAGCGACGGCAAGCCTGCAGGGCCGACCCTGGCGGGGACCAGACCTGTGGCCCCAGTGGATTGATCAACCGTCCCAGGACGGAACGATCGCGGAGATCGTCGCCAACCTCCTTGAGAATGCCTTCCGTTACAGCCCAGCGGGCTGCAGCGTGGGGCTGTGCCTGTTGCCCGATGGGCTCTGCGTCTGGGACAACGGGCCGCCGATCCCCCTGGAGGAGCGCGACCTGATTTTCGAGCGGGGAGCACGGGGGTCCACCGGACAGGACCGGGCGGGCACCGGCCTTGGGCTCGCCCTTGCACGCTCCCTGGCGGAGCAGCAGGGCCGCAAGCTCACGCTCTGCGTGGAGCCTTCCACAATCGCTCCGGATCTGCCCGCTCAGGGCAATGCATTCGTCCTCAGCTGGCCGGCAGGAGCAAGGCCAGACCCAACAACGTGATCATCTCGGTGAGCACNAGAGCTGCTCCATAGCTGTCACCGGTGTGCCCCCCCAATCGTCGCCCAAGGCTCTGGGCGACAAGGATCGCCACCACGCCCCCCAGGAGAAGGGGCATGGCCCCCACCCAACNNGCCAAGAGAACCACCACCAGAAGTGAGGGCAGGGCATCCCAGAGCGGCCTGCCGTGCTCGCGATGAAACGCTGCGGTTCCATCAGCGCGGAGGTAGTNGAAACGTGCCATGGCCCAGAGCGGNGCCACCCGGGCCCAGAACGCCGCCAGGCAGAGCCCGAGCGGGGCNTGCCCCCCCAGCTGGATCAATGCCGCAACCTGCAGCAGCAGCACCATCACGAGAGCCAGCACACCACTGGCGCCCACCCGGCTGTCCTCCATCGCCTCGAGCCGCCGCTCCGCTGGCGCCCCGAGGCCATCCGCCGTGTCGATCAGGCCGTCGTGGTGCAAGCCACCACTGAGCTGGATGCCGAGAGCCACCACGCAAAGGGCACAGGCCGCCGGAGGCCAGGAGAGCCTGGACAGACCAATCCAGAGNAGCCCCTGCAACGCACCGATCAGCAGCCCCATCCAGGGGGCGAAGCGGGCAATGCGCTGAAACGAGGGCTGCGGCCAGGGCCATGCTGGCAGCACCGTGTAGAAGATCCAGGCTCCCGCCAGATCGGAAAGCCAGGGCGGAACGATCCTGGGAATGGCGCGAGGGATGCANTCGGCCCTCACCGTAGGGTCANTGCAGGGGCGGATCAGTCGTGTTCGGCTTCGANATCAACGCGCATTGCGCCAACACATCAGCACGGTGCGGCACCTTNGAGACNCCGCATGGGCCGGTGCACACACCACGCTTCATGCCGGTGGGAACCCTGGCNACCGTCAAGGGCATCAGCACGGAGCANCTNGGGCGCACGGGAGCCCAGATGGTGCTCTCGAACACCTACCACCTGCACTTGCAACCGGGNGAGGAGATCGTGGCGGCGGCCGGTGGCCTGCANCGGTTCATGGGCTGGAACGGNCCGATGCTNACCGACTCNGGCGGCTTTCAGGTGTTCAGCCTGGGGGACCTGAACAAGATNGATGACCGNGGGGTGGTGTTCCGAAACCCCCGCGATGGACGCACCATCGACATGACNCCGGAACATGCCACCCANATCCAGATGGCCCTNGGGGCGGATGTGGCCATGGCCTTCGACCAGTGCCCGCCCTATCCGGCGACGGAGAACGACGTCATCGATGCCTGTCGCCGCACCCATGCCTGGCTCGAGCGCTGCGTCACAGCCCACACCCGCGAGGATCAAGCGCTGTTCGGCATCGTTCAAGGCGGCTGTTTCCCCCATCTGCGACGGGAAAGTGCCATGGCCGTTGCCTCCTTTGATCTGCCGGGCATTGCCGTCGGCGGCGTCAGCGTTGGCGAGCCCGCAGAGGAGATGCATCGCATCGTGCGGGATGTCACGCCCCTGCTTCCCTCACACAAACCGCGCTACCTGATGGGCATCGGCACCCTGCGTGAGATGGCCATTGCCGTGGCCAACGGGATCGACCTGTTCGACTGCGTCTTGCCCACCCGACTCGGCCGTCACGGCACCGCCCTGGTGGGCGGCGAACGCTGGAACCTGCGCAACGCCCGCTTCCGCCACGACCACACCCCCCTGGATCCGAGCTGCTCCTGCGTGGCCTGCACCGGTCACACCCGGGCCTACCTGCATCACCTGATTCGCAGCGAGGAGCTTCTGGGCCTCACCTTGTTGAGCATTCACAACATCACCCATCTGGTGCGTTTCACCTCGGCCATGGCACAAGCCATTCGCGACGGCTGTTTTTCAGAGGATTTCGCTCCCTGGGAGCCAGACTCGCCAGCCCATCACACGTGGTAGCGTCCAGCCCAACGCCTTTTTGATGCAAGGGATGGCCGCCTTCACCCTCGACCTGCTGGCACAGCTGCCCGAGGCCTATCAGGCCTTCTCTCCGCTGATCGACATTCTCCCGTTGATCCCGGTCTTCTTCCTGCTCCTCGCCTTCGTTTGGCAGGCCTCTGTGGGCTTCCGCTGAAGCCTCAGCCCAACCGGATCACCTTCAAAGCAAACGCTGGCAGCGACAGCATGCGTCGCCAGCGTGAAGGCTCCTGAATGAGCCGATACAGCCACTCAAGCTGCATCCGGCACATCCAACCGGGGGCACGTTTTTTGGTGCCGGCCCAGACGTCAAAACTGCCGCCGACACCCATCCACAATCCATGCTGNCCGGCCGCCACGCGTTCGGACCAGGTTTCCTGGCGCGGCACCCCCAGGGCCACCAGAACGAGATCAGGGTTCAACGCCCTGAGCTGAGCTTCAACGCCCGGCCAGGCCTCGGGAGCTTGATAACCATCCACCGCGAGNGCCAGATTGAGGCCACGGATGCGTTGCGGCAACTCCGCACGCAGCGTTGCCATCACCTCAGGTGATGCACCCACCAACGCCACACGCCATTGGTGGGCNGCGGCGTACTCCAGCAAGGTCCAGGCCAGTTCGATGCCCGCNGTTTTNACAACCCGGATCTGCTGACGGCCCAGGGCCCAGACCACTCCCGCNCCATCNGGGATCACCAGATCAGCNGTTGCGAATCGCCTNCCCCANGGCNGCATCGGCNCGGGCNGACATCGTCATCTCAGCGTTNAGGGTGACGATGCGTCCGCCGCCNCGGGCATGCAGACCGAGNGCNGCAGCACAGACATCACGGCAGGCATCCACNGGCACGCCGAGCACCTGGCAGCGGCGACGGTCATCGGGGGCGGTGCTGACAGAGTCCATGGCCATGGGGCTGCGTTGGAGAATTTAGGGGNGGTNATGNATGAGGGCATGGTTGTGACGACGACGGAAACCCTTCCNCAGAACCACGCCACNACCCTTCAGCGTCTGGATCAATCCATCCAACGGGTGGTTCTCGATCGGCAGGACCCGATCAGCGGCCTGCTCCCNGCCAGCACCGCNCACACCATCCATGGCAACTACGGCGATGCCTGGGTGCGGGACTGCGTCTATTCGGTGCAGTGCGTCTGGGGACTGGCCCTGGCCCACCGCCGTNAGCAGGGGCAGAACAGCCTGCGCGCCTGGGAGCTGGAGCAGCGGGTGGTGGCCCTCATGCGCGGCCTGATGCGCTCGATGATGCGGCAGGCCGAGAAGGTGGAGCGCTTCAANNAGAGCCTTAACCCCCTCGACGCCCTTCACGCCAAATACGACAGCTGCACCGGCGAGCCGGTGGTGGCCGACGACGCCTGGGGGCATCTCCAACTCGATGCCACCTCCCTGTTTCTGCTGCAGCTGGCGCAGTTGACCAAGGGCGACTGCGCGGTGGTGCAAAGCCGTGATGAAGTGGATTTCCTCCAAAACCTGGTGCACTACATCGCCAGGGCCTACCGCACCCCCGACTACGGAATCTGGGAACGGGGCGACAAAGGCAACCATGGTTTACCGGAGCGCAATGCCAGCTCCATCGGCATGGCCAAAGCCGCCCTGGAGGCCCTGGATGGGCTTGACCTCTACGGCCCCCATGGCGACGGCAGCTGCATCCTGCTGATTCCCCAAGGGGCCATCGTGCGCCTCCGTCGCGCCCTGCAAGGGCTCCTGCCGCGGGAATCCGCCAGCAAGGAAGCAGACAGTGCCTGCCTCTCAGTGATTGGTTATCCCGCCTGGGCCGTGGAAGATGCCGCCCTGGTGGAGCGCACCGGCCGGCGGATTCGACGGGAACTCGGCGGGGCCTATGGCTACAAACGCTTCCTCCGGGATGGTCACCAGACGGCGGTGGAAGACGTCAACCGCCTGCACTACGAACCGGAGGAGCTCGCCGCCTTTGAAGGNATCGAGTCGGAGTGGCCGTTGTTTCTGGCCTTCGAACTGGTNACCGCNTGCTGCGAAAGACGCTGGGANGAGGCCCGGCNNCTGCACAGCCAGCTCAAGACNCTGGCCGTTGAACAGGACGGNGAACGTCTCTACCCCGAGCTCTATCAGGTNCCGGCCAGTGCCGTCGATCAGGAACGGCTCAATCCAGGCAGCCAANAGCGGGTGGCCAACACCAACCTGCCGCTGATCTGGACCCAGAGCCTGGTGTGGCTTGGGGAAATGCTGCTGGACGATCTGATCCGTCCCGAGGACATTGACCCCTGTGGACGCAGGGAGCCGCAGTCGCTCGGCGCCGACAGTGTTCTTGTGGCGATGGCTGCGGAGACGGATGACGTGCGCCAGGCACTGCTGGCTGCAGAGGTGCCGATCGACCCAACCTCAATGATTTCCGTGCAGTCGTCCGACGAGCTGAAGCAACGGTTGAAAGCCGCCGGCACCAATCCGCGGCTTGAGCTCACCGGGCGCCCCGGGCACCGGGTGGAAACCGAGGACACGGCTCGGGTCTACCGCCAGGACGGCGCCATCAGTGTGTTCACCCCGTCCGTGCTGGAAGACGTCAGCAGCTATCTGGCCGATGACCCGGAGGAGCTGGTGGANACCGTTGTGGACGAGCTGCATCTGCTGCAACGGCACTGGCGCGGCATGGGACGTCCCCTTCTGGTGATCCCCATTCGCGACGCAGCCCTCCTGCAGCACCGCGACGTCATCCTCAAACTGGCCCGGCAACTCGGCAGCGGCGTCATTGAAAGCATCCCCGTCCGCTTGGGCTGCCTCAGTGAACTGGTGGATCAGGCGCAGGAGGTGCAGCTGCCGCCGCTCCAACAGAAACCGGTTCCATGCTCCGAGCCAGGAAAACCGCTTCTGCGCGACGCCACCGATCTNNGNGATCTGACCGCCGCAGAGGAGCAGGAGCTGGATGACACACCGATCGAACAATTGAGCCAGCGCCTCTGGAACAGTGCGCTGCTGCATGAACAGGCGGAAGTGCTCGAGTTGCTGCAACGGCGTCTTGGCCCCCAGGGGATTCAACGCAGCCCCGAGGGCCATCCGGTGGCCCTGCGCACCCTGCTTGAGGAGGTCTATCAACGGGGCTTGCGTTGTGAAGACTGGAATGTGGTGCGGCGCTGTGCTGGCGCCATGGGAATGGTGCATCCCCAACTCGAAGATGCCCTCACCGATCTTCTCGTGCGTCAGAAACAGGTGGTGGTGGGGCGCAACTACACCGGCGACTCCCGGCTGCGTCAGCCGATGGACAGTGCCGCCATCGCCGAGCGGATTGAAACCACCAGCGGAATCGACGGCCGTGAACGCATGCTCGAACAGGAACTCCTGCTCGCCCTCGACAGCGTGGCGCGGCGGGAGCCAGCGCTGCTGAAGGGGAGCCTCACCCTGCAGCTGGGGCAGCTGATGCTGCTGCTGACATCAGAGCTGGCCGTGGAGAAAACGCTCAGTCAGGACGAAGCCTTTGAAGCCCTCTGCAGCGAAGCACCCCACGCGATTCGCAAGCGCTTGCGCGCCGTGCTCGCCGATGTGGACCATGCCAGAGCAGCCCTGCAACGCGGCGAACAGCTGCACGTGAGCGGCCGGGTGCAGTGGTCAGTGCCTGACCCGTTGGAGGAAACACCGGGGGGTGGGGACTGGCTTCAACACCGCATCCGCCTGGGTTCCTTCCAGAAAGTTCCCCGCGATTTCTATGCCGGGATCTGGTCGCTGCTGCAGCACTGCCGCGGCCTGGTGATTGGCGACAAGCTGGAGCGGCGCAATCGCCTTAACAGCAGCCTCATCCTCGAGAAGACGCCAGGGGAGCGCAATTTCGCCGCCCAGGTCGACCATTTGCTCAGTCGGATCAAGGCGCCGGAATACCGCCAACTCTGCAGCGAATGCCTGCTTTCGCTGATGGCCTTCGTCGAAGCCAATCCAGAGGTGCGCTTCGAGGATGACCTGGCCCTCGACGTGGTGATCGGTCATGCCGTCAGGGTGGGCTGGCAGCAGAGCCATCCCTCTCTTCGTCCAGAGAACTACCCGCAACACAAGGCCCAGGCCTGGGGGCAGTTTTATCGGTCCTCACCCGGTGACTGCCGCCGCTGGCAGGTCACGGCGTTGCGGGAACTGGCCGAANAGCAGGGGCTGGTGTAATCCCAGTGAAAGCCCTCAGATCGGTGCGCACAGGGGCGCTCCCGTATCCGGGTGTTCAACGGCCTGCTCGATCAGGTCTGCCAGCTTGAGAGCCCGCGAGGCCTGAAGACCATCCACCGCAGGGGTCTCCCGGCCGCGCACGCACTGCAGAAAGTGCTCGAGCTCGGCGTAAAGGGGTTCGATTGAGGTGGTGCTCACCTCCTCNATGAAGCCNTCATTCCGATACAGCANCTCNCCGTGATCNGCNGAATACCACTCNTGNGCCCGGCGGTGGANGTGCAGGGTGTGNTTGAGGAAGTCCGTCTCCACCAGGCTCGAACGGCANTGNGCACTGAGGCTGCGGATTTTGCGGTGGCTCATCTTGCTGGCCGTGAGGCTGGCCACAACACCGTTCTCGAAACCCAACGTGGCGTTGACGTAATCGATCGGGCCTTCGGCACTGCGACCACCGGCAGCGGCAAGCCGTACAACCGGTGCCTTTGCCAGCTCCAGCACGAGGTCGATGTCATGGATCATCAGATCCAGCACCACAGAGACGTCATTGGCACGATCGGAGTGGGGGCTGTGGCGACGCGCCTCAAGAACCACCACCTCCTCGTTGGCCACCACCTTGGTGAGCTCACGGAAGGCAGGGTTGAACCGCTCGATGTGGCCCACTTGCAGCAGACACCCCGCCGCTGAAGCGGCCTCGATCAGTGCTGTGGCCTCGTCCTGACTGGCCGCAATCGGCTTTTCAATCAGAACGTGCACACCCGCACGCAGGCAGGCCAGACCGACGGGATGGTGCAGCAGCGTGGGGACCGCGATGCAGACGGCCTCCACCTCCGAGAGCATGGCGTTGTAGTCGGCGAACCAGCGGCAGCCGAATTGCTCAGTGGCGAGCTTGCCGCGCTCAGCATCCGGATCCGCGACGCCCACCAGATCGGCATCCCGCAGAAGGCTGAGCACCCGCGCGTGGTGCCAGCCCATGTTGCCGATGCCGATCACCCCGACCTTGACTGGGACCATGGGGTCGGGAGACATCAGCGCAGGCGGTCGATTGNGGGAAGACTATCGGCCTTCAGTCGGAATCTTCCTCTGAGCTGGGGAGAACAAGCCGGACCCGCTCGATCCGCGGCCCTGCCATGGCTGTGATCTCGAACTGCAGGCCGTTGAAATGAAGCCCTTCCCCCGCNGACGGAATGTGCTGGAGCCGCTCCAGCAGGAAGCCCGCCAGGGTGTGATGGTCATCNGCCTCGGGCAGATCGAGATNGAGCTGTCGATTGAGCTCGAAAATCTCCAGGTCTCCGGCCACCAGCCAGGCACCGGGGCAGTCCTTCTCTTCGAGCAGATCCGGTTCATCGGTCTCGGCGGGATCCTCATCACCAACGATTTCTCCGGTGAGATCAGCTGCGGTCACCAGACCCTCGGTGCCNCCGTGNTCATCCACCACCAGCAGGAGCGGCTGACCGCTGCGGATCATCGGCAGCAGTTCCGCCAGCGTGCAGGTCTCCAGCACGGGCACCGCAGGCTGGAGATACGGCTCGAGCAACGAATCGGCCTGGAGCTCACCCCGTGCGATCGGTTCGGCCATCTGACGCAGATCCAGCACGCCGCGCACGTCATCCAACGACTGGCCGATCACCGGAAAGCGGGCATGACGGGTGTGGTGCACGGCCTCCATCATTTCCGCAAAACGGACCGTGGCCGGCAGAGTGACCATCCCNGAGCGCGGCACCATCACCTCCCGCACNTGGGTGTCCCGCAGGGCGAAGACACCTTCCAGGATGTTCTTCTCATCCGGGAACAANCCCGTGACCCGTCCAGANTCCACAAGGGTTTCCAGCTCACCAGCGGAAAGGGCTGGCACCAGCACATCCCATTGGGGAGCCAGGCCAAGCAGGCGCATCAACAGGCCCGCCAGCGCCTCAAGCAGATTGAGNAGTGGAGCCAGGCAGCGCATCACCACCTCCAGCAGCGGCACCAGGCGAAGCGCCGAGGATTCCGGACGGTTCAACACCCAGGCCTTGGGCAGCAAACCAGCCACCAGCGTTGCCAGCAACACGATGCTGAGGAACAAGGCTGTGTCGCGCCAAGCGACACCCACAGACCCATCCGACCAGAGCCGCCCCCCCAGACCACGGCCAGCCCAGCCAAGGGCCACCAGAGCAAGGGTTGCACCCAGTTGAGACACCAGCAGAGCGCGCCGCAGGCGTCGCTGAAGACGCTGGATGGAACGGGCCCCGGCCTGCTCTTCCTCAACGAGCACTTCAACGCGACTGGGGCGTAGCCGCAGCAGGGCCACCTCTGCAGCCGCGAAGAAGGCCGGCAGAACCAGCAGAACAGCCAGCAGAAGAAGCCGCATCAACAGGGGGGAATGGGGGTCGCGAGGATCGAACTCGCCTTAGGCGAATTATGAGTTCGCTGCATTCACCAGATTGCTAGACCCCCATGGNNAGAGTGTTACCACAGGGGAGTCNCGNCGGGGAAGTGGTCCGCCATGGGCGCNTCCGGCANGGNTTCGNTGNNCTCGGTGGCCGCCAGGCTGCCGTTGAANCCGCTNGAGATNTCCANGGTTCGCATCGGCAGCGGCGGACTCTGCTCCTCCAGCAGAGCTNCCGTCGTGTTCTGAAGAGCCGACCCATCCCATACCAGTGTCTGGTCGGGGAAGCCGAATCCCATGAACCAATTTCCCTCGATGCCGCCGACAGCAATCCCCAGAACATCGGTCAATTGATGCAGGGGGTCCACGCCCCGGGCCATGGGCGAGGTCCAGGTGTAAAAGCGACGGTTGATCAGCTCACTGGTGGTCTCCGTGGGGTGGCACACCGTGACTTCGACGGGNGCGGAACCACTGCCGGGCGGAGGNGCCTCAACACTGGTGGTNCAGACCAACGGACCCGCCAACACCGATGGGCCGGCGAGCAGAAGCAGGCTCGAACCAAAGAACGACCGCAGCAGCACCGAGATGAATCAGCTCTAAGCGCAAACTAAGGACATCTGCGAAGCGCGGCCAGCCCCATGTCTGAATCGTCGAGTGTCCCGACTGAGCGGGAGCAACTGCTGAACCGTCTGGCCACCCTGGCCTACCGACGCGGAGACTTCACCCTGGCTTCAGGCCGCAAGAGCGAGCACTACGTGAACTGCAAACCCGTGAGCCTGAGCGGTTCCGGCCTGGCGCTGATCAGCCGGGCGATGCTCACCCACGTGGAGGCCGATGCGCTGGCCGTGGCTGGTCTCACCCTCGGAGCAGACCCACTGGTGAGCGGTGTTGCCATGGCCGCCGCCGATCGAGGTCGGGAGCTTGATGCGCTGATCGTGCGCAAGGAAGCCAAAGGCCACGGCACCGGTGCCTGGCTGGAGGGTCCGCTCCCTGCCCCCGGGGCACGCATCACCGTGCTGGAAGACGTTGTCACCACAGGAGGCTCATCCCTCAAGGCGGTTCGGCAGCTGCGCGACGCCGGCTACAAGGTGGAGCGGGTCGTCACCATCGTCGACCGGGAAGAAGGGGGTGACGCTGCGATGACGGCTGAAAATCTTGAACTGATCAGCCTTTTCAAGCTGTCTGAAATCGCCGCCTTCACGCCGGCATGAGCAAGTTGTTTTGGGANGCCCAGGTTCCCTGGCTGCGCTTGAACGGCAGCGGAGCACGCCAGTTTCTTCAGGGGCAGACCAGTGCTGACCTCAACGCACTCCAATCCGGGGATCTGCTTCAGACCTGCTGGCTGACCGCAACGGGACGCTTGCGGGCCGTGCTGGAACTTCGTTTCGATGCAGAGGGGGCCGATGTGATCGTTCTGGCGGGAGAGGCCTCTGCCGTTCACGCTGGATTTGATCAGGTGATCTTTCCAGCCGATCGGGTTCGCCTCCAACCCCTGGGCCAGTTGCGCCGACTGCAGTGGCTCGAGCCCATGGCTGCAGCCGTGTGGTGCGATCCGGATGCGGCCCTGCCGGAACCCTGGGCATCAGGGGAAGCAGCCACCGCGACGGCTCTGGAGCAATGGCGGCTTCAAAGCGGATTCCCCCCGGGACCCGGTGAACTCAATGGCGAGACCAACCCCCTGGAGCTTGGGCTCATCGCTCAGGTCAGCACAGAGAAAGGCTGCTACCTCGGCCAGGAGACCATGGCCAAACTCATCGGCCAGGCAGGGGTGAAGCAACAGCTGCGCTGTTGGAGCTGCCCCAGTCCGCTGGCGGCCGCCGCCAAGCTCACGCTGGATGGCGAGCGAGCCGGGGTGATCACCAGTGCGCTCGAACGCGATGGCACTTGGCTTGGGCTGGCCCTGGTGCGCCGCCAGTGCCTGGCCAGTCCAACGCTGGAAGGTCCCAACGGAGAACAGCTCCAGATCCGTCAACCTGAGGCGTTTCAGGATCCCGACGCCTGATCCTGTTCAAGCAACCAGTCGGCTACGGCCCAGGTGGCCAGGCAGTCGTCGCGGTTGTAATCGAAGATCCAGCGCAGCCCGTGCCTGGTGCCGCGTCGATCGGGCCCCTCCCCCTGCCACTGCCGCCACCAGAGCAGGGCCCTGGCCCCATCCACACCGGCCTGACTCCATTGGAACCCCTGCCAAACAGCCACGGCCTTGAGGCCATAACTGGCCAGGGGTAGGCGCCAGTGATGTCTGACCCGGGCATGCACATCCACCAACCGCTGACGAAGCTGCAGCACCTCGGCCTCGGCAGCACCCTGCCGCTCAGCCATACGCCTTAAGGCCAGGCTTTCTGTCTCCCCGTAGTGGAGGATCGGCCAACCCCGATAGCGATTCAGCAACCGTTGCAAACGGAGCCAGCAACGGGCTTCACCATGCTCCGCCAGGGCCAGGATCGGGTGATACGCCACGGATGCCAGATCCCAGTTTCCGCTTTTGGTTCTGGGCAACACCAGAAAACCGTGAAGGAAGTCGTGACGGGCGTCGGGATCGGATTCGATGTCGTAGAGCAGCACACCAGGNCAGTCCTGCAGTTCCGGCAGTGCCGCTGAGGCATCCAAACGCTCCACCCGTCCATCCCGCTGCGCCCGGGCCTGAGCCACCAGGGATGCGGCCACCTCACCATGCTGATCCCCAAAACGTTGCAGCTGCTCGGCGAGCTGCAACGGATCAGCCGCGGCCAGATCGGACAAGCCGCGAATCCCAAGCTCCAGCAACATCTCGCGCCGCTTGGCGCCGATGCCGCTGACCTCGCTCAGATGCCCTTCCTCCGCCGCCACGGCATTGCAGGCGACACGCCAGCTGCAAAGTGAGCACTTGCGCCGGTCAGCGGCCAGCGGAGGAGGAACCGGGCGCTCGAGGTCAGAGCGCAGTTTGCGGAGCCCCTCCGACAGCTGTCGGCGCAGACCACTGGAGAGATGCAGCCGCTCCTGTTCCAGGCGCCGGCCACCACCGCCGAGCACCAGCATCGACGGAACGTCCCCCTGCTGATGCTGCTCAAGCAACAGGGCCATCAGCGCCAGCGGCAGCTGATGTTCCCGGGTGGTGCGGCGGCCCTGACGGGCCAGCACCGGTTGATAGGCGAAGTCACCCCAGCGGCTCTTCCCCTTGACCCGCCGCAGCAGTGGAGGGTGTGCCTCCAACGGCTCACCGGATGGGCCAAGCCCCTTCAGGCGCAGACCCACCACGGCCTCGGCTCCGGCAGCACAGGCGGCGATGCCATGGCCAGGCTTGCGGGGCAGCAAGGCCACAAAACAGCGCTGCTGGTCGTCCAGCAGCAGATTGCGATGGGCCGTCCAACGCCGCTCGGCAGGATTCCCGTGGCGATCGAGCCAGGCCTTGCGACGGCAACGCAGCCAACTGCGCAGCAACCGGTCGGTGAGAGCGTTGTCGGCAGCCGGGGTGTCACCCATCCGCCGACCCTACGGCTGCCAGCTGCTAGATCCACTGAAGTGCAGGCTGTGCCATGGCATCGGCTCCCCTCCCTCTGAGTCCAGCTCCGATCAAGTTCGGCACCGATGGCTGGCGCGGGATCACCGGCGTCGACATCACGGTTGAGCGGTTGTTGCCCGTTGCCGCTGCCGCGGCTCAGGAGCTCGCCCATCGCGCCCCCGAAGGTCTCAACAGCCGAACGGTGGTGATCGGTTACGACCGGCGCTTTCTGGCTCCAGAACTGGCGGAAGCCATCGCAGCCGCTGTGCGGGGTTGTGAACTGGAACCCCTGCTCACCGACACCGCTGTGCCCACGCCGGCCTGCAGCTGGGCCGTGGTGGAGCGCAAAGCCCTGGGAGCGTTGGTGATCACCGCCAGTCACAACCCACCGGAATGGCTGGGGCTAAAGATCAAAGGACCCTTTGGTGGATCGGTCGAGGGAGACTTCACGGCCGCAGTCGAACGACGTCTGGCCGCCGGCGGCATCACGGCACCGATCAAGGCGGAAGTCCCCCGGTTTGATGGGCGCGGCGAGCATCTGGAAGGGCTGCGCCGCAAGTTGGACCTCAGTGCCCTGGTTGATGGCCTCAAGGCCATCAACCTCAAGGTGATCGTCGATCCGATGCATGGATCAGCCGCCGGCTGTGTGACGGAGCTGCTCGGCCCTGAAGCCGCTGGCGTTGTGGACGAGATCCGCAGCGACCGTGATCCCTTGTTTGGCGGTCATCCACCGGAACCCCTGGCGCCCTACCTCGGGGCGTTGATCGCGGCCGTGAAAGCCTCAACGGCCGCCGGAACTCCTGCGGTGGGATTGGTGTTCGACGGCGATGGTGACCGCATCGCTGCCGTGGATGAAACCGGCCGGTTCTGCAGCACCCAGCTGCTGATGCCCCTGTTGATCGATCACCTGGCCCGAGCCCGCCAGCTGCCGGGCGCCGTGGTCAAGACCGTGAGCGGCTCGGATCTGATGCGGCTGGTGGCGGAGGCCCAGGGACGCAAGGTTTTGGAGCTCGCGGTGGGCTTCAAGTACATCGCCGCAGAGATGCTGGCCGGGGATGTGCTGATCGGCGGAGAGGAATCCGGTGGTGTGGGCTTCGGCATGCACCTGCCCGAGCGGGACGCCCTGTTCGCGGCGATGCTGGTGCTGGAAGCCCTGGTGGAAGGNAAGCAACCCCTGGGTGCGCGTCTGGATGCACTCCAGCAACAACATGGAGGCAGCAGTCACTACGACCGACTCGACCTGCGCCTNGCCGACATGGAGGCACGCCGACGGCTCGAGACGCTGCTGGACCAGAGCACGCCCTCGACCGTCGCCGGCGCAGACGTGCTGGAGGTGATCAGCACCGACGGNATCAAACTGAGGATGGGGCCGAACCACTGGCTGATGCTGCGCTTCTCCGGCACGGAACCGCTGCTGCGGCTCTACTGCGAAGGGCCGGATGCCGAGCGGGTGAACGAGGTNCTCGCCTGGGCCCGACAGTTTGCGGAGGCCGCATGAAGACCCTTGTGATCGCCAGCGGCAACGCCGGCAAGATTCGTGAATTCCAGGGTCTGCTGCAGGCCCTGCCCGTCAGCGTGCAACCCCAGCCAGAAGGCTTGGAGGTGGAGGAGACGGGCACCACCTTTGCCGCCAATGCCCGGCTCAAGGCTCAAGCGGTTGCCGCCGCCACAGGGGAATGGGCCCTGGCCGACGATTCAGGCCTCAGCGTTGATGCGCTTGATGGCGCTCCGGGTGTTCATTCCGCCCGCTACGCCCCCACCGACCCGGAACGCATTGCCCGGCTGCTGAAGGCCCTGAACGGCTCAGACCAACGCCAGGCCTATTTCTGCGCCGCGCTCTGTGTCGCCGCCCCAGACGGCACGATCCTGCTGGAGGTGGAAGGCCGCTGCGACGGCTTGATCACGGCCGCACCCCGGGGAGATCAGGGTTTCGGCTACGACCCGATCTTCGAAGTTGCTGGAACCGGCCGCACCTTCGCGGAGATGCCGTTGGCGGAGAAAAAGCAGCACGGCCACCGCGGCAANGCCTTCAGCCTCCTGGAACCCAAGTTGCGCCAGTTGCTCGAAGCAAGCTGAAGAAGAACCTGGGATACAAAGGCTCTCGGGGCATGGTCTGTACGGTGAGGCCTGCCGCTGACGAGGTCCATGGCCATCGCCATGACCACGGGTTACAGCGCGCAGACCGAGGGCGCTCTTCTGTGCATCGAAGCCGCCTCGGACTGGGCCCTGACTTGTGTGAATCAACTGGCTGTCGCTGACAGCCATGTCCTGATCGATTACGGAGCTGCCGACGGTGGAACCGCCGTTGGGCTCTGGAACCAGNTNCTGGATCGCCTGCATGCCAACCAGCCGNAGGCCCACCTGACGNTGATCGGCAACGACCTNCCGAGCAACGACAACATNGCTCTGGCNAACAANCTGGCCCNGCAGATCCCCNGGGATCCGAAACCAACGGTGCTGGTGAGTGCCCGCAGCTTCTACGAGCCCTCCGTGGCGCCGAACTCGGTGAGCTTCGGTTTTTCCGCCACGGCCATGCACTGGCTGAGCGCCTCCCCCGGCCCCCTGAACAGCCACACCCATGTGCTGGCCTCCGGTGATGCCGACGCACTTCAGCGCTTCACCGCCCAGGCGATGAAGGACTGGAACCACATCCTCGAGCTGCGCAGCCGCGAACTGAAAGTGGGCGGGCGCCTGCTGACGGTGAACCTCTCCCGTGATGAAGCAGGGCTCTATCTCGGCCACAACGGCGGCGAAACCCGCAACGTGCACGACCAGCTGCACCAGATCTGGCGGGGCATGGCCGAGGAAGGCCTGATCAGCCAGGAGCAGTACCAACAAGGCACGGTTCTGAACTTCTACAAGTCCCCCGAGGAGTTCATGGCTCCGCTGAAGGACGAGAGCAGCGCCGCCTACCGCAACGGCCTGCGGCTGGTGGACGAGCGCACCGTTTACGTGAAGTGCCCCTACCGACGCCGCTGGAACGAGAACGGTGACACGGCGACTTTCGCCGCCGGATTGATGGCGACGATCCGCAGCTGGAGCCGCCACAGCTTCGCCAGTGCTGCCGGCGACACCGCAGCAGACACGGTGTTCGAGCGGCTGCAGCAGCGCATCGCCGAAGCCCCCAGCGAATGGAGCCTCGACTACGTCGAACACCACCAGATGATGGAGAAGGTGGCCTGATGAGCAGCGGCAAGAAAACAGCGCCGACCGTNTCGGTGCTGGCGGAACACGTCTCCGANCACCTNTCGGTGTTCGTNGTGGCGGAAGACACCGATGCCAAGCGCCCCGCCAACGGAGGCNTGCGGGTGCTCAATTACCCGAGCGATGAGGCCTGCATCGCAGACGGCCAGCGGCTNGCGGGGTTGATGACCCANAAGCACGATCTTTACGGCACCGGTTTCGCCGGGGGCAAGATCGTTGCCCGGGCCGCTGAACCCGATGCCGTCAAGGATGAGCTGATCAGCGTCACCGCCGAGCTGCTGGAGTCGCTTGACGGCGCGATGATCACCGGCTGCGATCTCAACACCAGCCTGGAGGACATGGAGCGTCTGACGGCGCTCACCCCCCATGTGCTGGCGGCGGTCGGCAGCCCTGTGGACGCCAGTGCCGCCACCGCCCACGGCACCCTCGGTGCTGTGGAGGCCGTTCTGGACAAGGACCTCAACGACGCCTGCCCAGGCCGGGCCCTCGTGCACGGCTGCGGTGCCGTTGGTGGCACCGTTGCCCGCCATCTCGTCGAGCACGGTTGGACCGTGTTCACCGTGGATCTGGACCGCGAGAAAGCCAGTTTTCCCGGCGCAACGCCGCTGCCGGAGAGCTGCGCTTGGTGGGAACTGAACCTCGACCTGCTGCTGCCCTGCTCGATCTCCGGGTTGATCAACGCCGAAATGGCGACGGCGCTGAAAACCCCCGCCGTGGTGCCTGCCGCCAATGCCCCCTTCCAGCAACCCCAATTGGCGGATGACCTGCGTCGCCGCGGTGTGCGGGTGCTGCCGGACCCGCTGGTGAATGCAGGAGCTGTGATCGCCGATTCAATCGAGCGGTTCTCCCCCGACGCCTGGAAAGACGCTGGTGCCAAGGACGTCTATGCCTTCGTTCGCGATGAGGTGCGCCGACGGGCCAGCGAGTATCTGAATCAGCGCGAACAGGGCCTGTCGGTGGGTGCAGCCCTTGAGGAGGTGGCTGCAACACCCTCCACCGAGCCCATCGGCCTCAGCTTTGGAGAAAGCGAATGAGCACACCCGCCTCCCTGCCCAGCCGGGCAGCCGTCGTGATCGTGGGCGGCGGCATGGCCGGCCTGAGCTGCGCTGCATCCCTGGCCCGCCGCGGCGTGCGCGATGTGGTGCTGCTGGAGGCTCAGACCCTGGCCCACGCCAAAGCCAGCAGCTATGGCGAAACCCGGATGTTCCGGGAGATGTATTCCGACCCGGTGCTCTGCCGTCTCGCCCAGGAGGCCAACCGGCTCTGGCGCGAGGAAGAAACCCACGCCGGTCAGCAACTGCGGGAGACCCACGGCCTGCTCTTCTACGGCGAAAGCTGGGATGAAGAGACGATCGAGGGGTCGATCCCCGGGGCCCGACGGGTCATGGACGATCAGGGCATCCCCTATGAGGCCCTCAACGCCGACCAGATCGCGGCCCGTTTCCCGCTGAAGCCGAAGCCGGGCTTCACCGGACTGTTCGAGCCCACCGCCGGCGCCGTGCGCAGCGACAGGGTCGTGGCCCACTGGATCAACACCGCCCGCAATGCCGGCCATCAGCTGATCGAGCACTGCCCCGTGGCGGGCCTCGATGCCGATGGCGGTGGCGTCACCCTGGAGAGCGGCGAACACATCGCCGCCGGACAGCTGGTGGTGGCCTGTGGGATCTGGAGCCAGCTGTTGCTGGCCCCTCTTGGCCTCTCACCCAAACTGGAGGTGTGGCCGATGCTCTGGGCCCACTACACGGTCGACCCGGCACTGGCCGATCGCTACCCCCAGTGGTTCTGCTTCCAGCAGGAACGCGGCGATGACGGTGGCCTCTACTACGGATTCCCCGTCCTCAGCCAAACGGCGGATGGCCGCCCCCGGATCAAGGCGGGCATCGACTGGGCTCCGAAGGAGCTGCGCGTCGCCGAACCCAACGCCATGGTGACCGAGCCACCCGCTCGCCTGGTGGAGCTGCTCGACACCTTCCTGTTCAACGAACTGGAGGGTGTGCAGGAGCGGGTGGAGACCGTGATCAGCCCTTACTCCATGGCCAGCGACGTGAACTTCGTGCTGGACCGGCTCACCCCGAAGCTGAGCCTGTTCGCAGGAGGCTCCGGCCAGGCCTTCAAGTTCGCCCCCCTGATCGGTGATTCCCTGGCACGCCTCGCCAGTGAAGAACAACCAGCGGTGGATCTCTCCTGCTGGAGCCACCAACGCGCCGCCGTCCGCGCCTGACCCCTCACCCCTCATCCGATGTCTGACACCCCCGCGAACCAGCGCTCCTGGTGGCGCCAGCCCCCCCTCTGGGTGGGGGCTGCTCCACTGCTGATCTTTCTGCTGGTGTCGGCCATCGACCTGGCGCTGGCCAAGCAATTCACCGACAACGGCAAAGCCGTGATCAGTGATGCCCTCGGCGGGGTCTGGCAGTGGATGGTGGTGCTGCTGTTTCTGATCGCGCTGATCCTGGCCATCAGCCCAGTCGGCAAACTCCGGCTTGGAGGCGCGGAGAGCAAGCCCAGTCTCAAATTCTTCGACTGGTGCGCAGTGCTGATCTGCACCCTGCTGGCGGGGGGTGGTGTGTTCTGGTCGGCAGCCGAACCGCTGTATCACTTCCAGACCCCATCACCGGTGTTTGCGGGGGTCGAGGGCAGCACAGCCGCAGCGGTGGATCCCGCCCTGGCGGTGAGTTTTCTGCATTGGGGCTTCCTCGCCTGGGCCCTGGTGGCCACCACCACCACGATCACCTTCTCGATCCTGGAGCGACGCGGTGAACCCCTGCGTCCCCGCACACTGCTGGTGAACATCGTGCCGCGCAGCTGGGTGGATGGTCCGCTCGGTCACCTGGCGGATGGGTTGTCTGTGGTGGCCGCAATCGCCGGCACGGTTGGCCCCTTGGGTTTCCTCTCGCTGCAGCTCAGCAATGCCGCAGGGCAACTGCCCTGGCTCAGCGACAGTGCCGGCTTGCAATCCCTGGTGGTGGTGCTGCTGACCGCCGTCTTCGCGACCTCCACCGTCAGCGGCATTCAAAAAGGCATCAAGTGGCTGTCGGAGCTCAATGTGTGGCTCACCCTGGCCATGGCGGCGGGCCTGCTGCTTTTGGGCCCGGGCCTCTGGCTGATGCAGCACTTCTTCAGCGGCTTCATCACCTACCTGATCCACCTGCCGCAGATGGCCCTCACTCCCAATGCCGTGCCGGCGAACTGGGTGAACGGCTGGACGGTGTTCTACTGGGGCTGGTTCCTCGGCTATGCGCCCTTGATGGGGCTGTTCACCGCCGGCGTCAGCCGCGGCCGCAGCATCCGTGAACTGGTGCTGGCGGTGGCCATCCTCTGCCCGATCGTGACCAACCTTTGGTTCACCCTGCTGGGGGGCACCGGATTGCATCTCGAATTGGCGGGGGGCGGCATCAGCGAAGCCCTGGCCCAGAACGGAGCCGCCGCGGCCCTGCTCACCATCCTCAGCCAACTCCCCCTGGCCGGTCTGCTGATTCCGATCGGCCTGGTGCTGGTGGTGCTGTTCATGTGCACCAGCGCCGACTCAATGAGTTACGCCGCGGCCATGGTGGTGAGCGGCCGCAACGAGCCCCCTGCTCTGCTGCGCCTGTTCTGGGCCTTGATGATCGGCAGCCTCACCTTGGTGCTGCTGCGCATCGGCTCGGGCCTGGGGGACAGCACCTCCATCGATGCCCTGCAGGCCTTCATCGTGATCACCGCGGTGCCGGTGACTCCCTTGGTGCTGGCCACCCTCTGGAGCGCGCCAAGGCTGGCCTGGAGGGAAGCCAAGCGCGAAGGACTCAGCTAATCAGCTGATGGGTGCCCAGCTCCCGTGCAGGCCATGGGGAACGGCCAACGGCAGCTCAAGCACCGCCACCTCCGACAGATCACGGGCGTTGAGGATCACCAGATCGGATGCGGCCCGGGCCCCGTTCCACACCAGATCGAGCACCCAGCCGTCGTCCTCTGCCTCAGCACCGGGACGACGCACCATCAACGGCTCACTCACAAAGCCCCTGGGCGCCGCACTCCAGGTGTGGGTCTCCCCGGAATCCAGATCAAGTTTCTGGATGGCCTGCAACGGATCGTTGCCCCTCTCCCGCTCCGCCACCGCCATCCAGGCGAAGCGGGCGCTGAGGCCCTGACGCTCGGGGTTGACCATGGCGAACTCACAGGTGCGCTCGCTGATCCGCTCGGTCTGCACCGATTCCCGACTGAGGTCGAGGCGACAACGGTGCAGGATTCCCTCCGGCACCGTGTCGAAATTCACCTCAGCGAAATCCTCATCAGGTCCGATGGACGGGAAATCGTCGTAGACGATGCTCTCCACCACAACGTGATCGCCATCCTCAAAGGCATTGAGGTGATGGAAGACGAAACCGTCGGGAGCTTCGAGNATGCGGGGCTTCTGACCNGCGAAGCGGCCGGAATCGCGGGGNATCAGCCAGAANCGCCCCTTGCCGCCGGGTTGAGATGCCAGGCACTGGGCCGCACCCTTTTCGCCGGTCACAAACGGCAAGGGATTNAAGGCGATGGCGTTCTGGAGGAACACCGCCCAGTTGGGGGTGATGGCGAAATCGTGGAGGAAGGCGAAGCCGGGGAAGCTGTCGGAACGGTCGTGCAGCAAGGCGCCAGCTTCCGGGCCATCGGTGGCGAACTCCATCAGACGGATGGTGCTGCGGGGCCCGGTCTTAACCCCGAAGGTGACCATGCGGGGCCGTCCGTTGTGGCCGGGGTCGAAGCGGGGGTGAGCACTGAAAGCCTCGCCCTTTTTCAAGACACCATCGAGGCGCGACAGGCCGCGGGTCTCCAGGCTGCGGGGATCGAGCGCATGGGGTTCCGCCGCCTCCCAGAGGGCCAACAGCTGATCACCCAGACGCACCACGTTGGTGTTGGCGATGTTCTTCAAGCGCAGGTCAAAGGCGTTGGCCAGCCGACCACCCGGCTTCTGACTGCCGAACACGCCTCGGTAGAGCACCTTGCCGGCCTTCTCCTCCGCCAGCCAACCCTCAGTACGCACAAAACGGTTGCTGAGGCAGACGCTGCCGTTCTCAAACCGCATCGCCGCNATCATGCCGTCGCCNTCGAAGGGGTGATGCACCCGATGCCCATCCCGCTCAAGCCGCCCGGGGCCATTGCGATAAAAGGTGCCCTGAAGCTCCGTCGGAACCGTTCCACGCACCGGGGTCAGCGCCACGTCGGTGAGTTCCTGCTCAACGTTCACAAAGGAACTGGCCCAGTCGCTGCGGTCGTAGCTGCGGGCGGGGGCGACGGTCACGGGCGAACGATCAACGTCCGCCCATCCTCTCGTAACGGACTGTGAAGCGCGGAGCTGCGCTCAGCTGGCGCCGGCCTGCTCCAGCACCCCTTTGCTGCTGGGGATGGCGCCGGCCCGGCGTGGATCCACCTCCGTGGCCATGCGCAGGGCCCGGGCAAAGGCCTTGAAGCAGGCTTCAACGATGTGGTGGGAGTTGGCCCCATCCAGCTGACGGATGTGGAGGGTCAGCCCGCTGTTGTTGACCACCGCCACGAAGAACTCCTTCACCAGCTCGGTGTCGTACGTGCCGATCTTCTGGCTGGGAATCTCGAGGCTGTAGCTGAGATGGGGGCGACCGGAACAATCCAGGGCCACCTGCACCAGGGCCTCATCCAGCGGTGCCACGAAGTGACCGAAGCGATGAATTCCGCGCCGGTCCCCCAGGGCCTGGGCCAGGGCCTGCCCCACGGCAATGCCCACGTCCTCATTGGTGTGGTGATCGTCGATGTGAGTGTCTCCCACCGCATTGATTTCCAGATCGATTAGGCCGTGGCTGCTGATCTGATGAAGCATGTGGTCGAGAAACGGCACACCAGTACTGGCCTGGCACTGGCCGGAGCCGTCCAGATCCAGCCGCACCTTCACATCGGTTTCACCGGTGACCCGATGGATCGTTCCCTGACGTGCCATCACCCGAGCTTCAGTGCCCTCATCGTGCCTCACATTCCGGTGACGCAGTAGCCCGCATCCACGTAGATGGTCTGACCGGAGATGCCGCTGGCCAGATCGCTGAGCAGGAAGGCAGCGGTACCACCCACTTCCATCTGNGTGACGGTGCGGCGCAGGGGAGCCTTCTCCTCCACGTTGTGGATCATNTCGAGAATGCCGCCGATGGCGGAGCTGGCCAGGGTGCGGATNGGGCCGGCGCTGATGGCNTTGACGCGCACNTGCTTTTCGGGNCCCAGCTCTGCCGCNAGATAGCGAACNGANGCCTCCAGAGCNGCCTTGGCGACGCCCATCACGTTGTAGTTGGGGATCGCCCGCTCAGCACCGAGGTANGAGAGCGTGATCACACCGGCCTTCTCGCTGAACAGCGGCTTGGCATGGGCGCAGAGGGGCGCCAGGGAATAAGCGCTGATGTCGAGGGAACGGGCAAAACCCTCAGCGGTGGTGGCGCTGTAGTCACCGATCAGCTCTTCCTTGCCGGCAAAGGCCAGGCAGTGCACCAGACCGTCGAGAACGCCCCACTTCTCCTTGATCTCGCCGAAGACCTCAGCCATCTGGTCGGCATCCTGCACATTCAGAGGCAGGAACAGGCTGGGCTCCAGGGGAGCGGTGAGTTCGCGCACCTTGGCCTCAAAGCGGCCCTTGTCGTCAGGCAGGTANGTGATGCCNAGTTCNGCACCGGCCGCCTTCAGCTGCTGAGCGATGCCCCAGGCGATCGAACGGTTGTTGGCGATGCCGGTGACGAGAATCTTCTTGCCGGTGAGATCAAGCAGCATCGGGACAGACCGGAACGGGTTGAATTCGCGCGATTCTCCCCCATCCCCCGCCAAGATCACCGCTCCTTTGCTGACAAAGGCCGGTGCCCAGCGCTGCGTCACCCCCGATCAACGGCGACCTGCCGCGGCAATTCGCGTCCCGCGATGCCCTCAACACCCTGTTGGCGCAAGAGTTCCCAGGGGCGGAGGGGGAACTCAGCCCGATCCGCGGTGGGCGTGAAGCAGCCGAAGACAAACTGCGGCGCATTGACGCAAGGCGCTACGCCAAAAGTCGCAATCACCTCAAGGGTGCGGTCACCGGGCTGTCGCCCTACATCCGTCACGGCGTGCTGACCCTCGCGGAGGTGCGCGATTCAGTGTTTGCACGGATCCGCAACCGCGATGAGGGCGGAAAGCTGATCAACGAACTCGGCTGGCGGGACTTCTGGCAACGGATGTGGCTCGATCTGGGGGATGGCATCCATGACGATCAGGAACCGTTCAANACGGGCCATGACGCNGGNGCCTATGCCCNGGANCTGCCGGCCGATGTGCGCGCNGGGANCACNGGGCTGGCCTGCATGGATGGCTTCCGCGATCAACTGGTGANNACCGGCTGGCTNCACAACCACGCCCGCATGTGGATGGCCGCCTGGCTCGTGCACTGGCGACGGGTNCACTGGAANGCNGGAGCCGACTGGTTCCTGGAGCACCTGCTGGATGGCGANCCGGCCAGCAACCATCTGAGCTGGCAGTGGGTGGCCAGCACCTTCAGCCACAAGCCNTACTTCTTCAACCGCGGCAATCTGGAGCGCTACAGCGACGGGCNCTACTGCAACAGCTGCCCCAGCGCGAACAGCTGCCCCTTTGAAGGCAGCTACGACCAACTCGAAAACCAGCTGTTCGCTCCTATGCCAGCCATTCGGGAGACCGGCAACAACCGCAACCAGCAGCGCAACCGCCAGCGCCGGAGCAGCGGAGGCGCCAGTGCCGCCCTGGCCCGTCCCAAGCGATAAGCAGGAGATTCATTGATGACATTTCAACGCCCGATCCTCTGGATTCACGAGGAGGCCCTTGGTGCCAACAACCCAGCGCTGCAGGCCTGGCCCGAGGCACCTGCGGTGTTCGTGTTCGACACCCAATGGATCCAGGACGCACGAATCAGCCGCAAACGGCTCGGCTTCCTCTACGAAAACGCCCTCGACCTTCCCGTCACCCTGCGCAAGGGGAACGTCGCCGATGAGGTGCTGGCCTTTGCCCGTCGCCATCAGGCCGATGGTGTGGTGAGCAGCAGCGCAGTGGATCCACGCCTGGAGCGCATCGGTGAGGCCATCGATGCGGAACTGCCGCTTGACCTGCTGGATCCCGCACCGTTCGTGGAACTGCCGCGGCCTCCCCGGCTGGGGCGGTTCAGCCGCTACTGGCGCGAAGCCGAAGCGGTTGTTTGGGAGGGCTACTCACCAGCCCGTTGATCCCTCAGCAGCTGCCGGGCCCGCTTCAATTCCTCCACGGGATTGGTGAGCAGGTCTTCCTCTTCGAGGGAGGGCAGCTGCACAGGGACCACCTGATCCTCCTTACGGGGCGGCTCGGTCCACTGCCATCGGTCTTCCGGAGCGCGGGCAAGGCATAAAGCCTTCAGCTCGCCCTTCAACAGCCCACGCACATCGCTTCGTGCCACGGCATCGAAAAACTCCTGACGGGTCGCCAGCCCGGAACTGAACGGTGTTGACCCGTTGCCGTTGAACAGGCGGGCTGGATCAGGCAGCCATCGGGGACGACACACCCCCGGGAAGCTGGTGTCTGTCTCCAGATAAATGTGGAGCCCGAAGCCATCGGGCTGGTTCACCACAGCGACCCCGTCATGGGGGACATGGCGCTGCAAAGGAAACAACCGCCAGCTGGGCGGCTCCTTCGGAGCAGCGCAGGCCCCCAGCAGCAAGGCAACTCCCCAAAGCAGACGCGGGCGCGGCATCCATCACGACCGGAGGTGGCCATCCTGAAGCAGATTCGCCGCATCTGCCCGCGCCTTACTTATGGCTCTAACACCATCCACGATGCTGGCGCTCGGCACACGCCTGCCCGATTTTGATCTTCCCCAGGTGACGGACGGGCGACTGAACAGCCAATCGCTGGTCGAACGTCCGGTGCTGCTGATGGTGCTTTGCGCCCATTGCCCCTTTGTGAGACATGTGGAGCCCGAGCTCAGCCGGCTGGATCACGACTTCAGCGAAGCGGTGCAGCTGGTGGGCGTCAGCAGCAACAGCCTGATCACCCACCCCCAGGACGGACCGGAACAATTGGCGGATCAGGCCAAGCGCCAGGGCTGGAGCTTTCCCTACCTTCTGGATGAACAGCAAACTCTGGCCAGGGATCTGCAGGCCGCCTGCACGCCGGAGTTCTACCTGTTTTCACCCGATGGCGAAGGCCTACAGAGCCTGCGCTACCGCGGCCAATTGGACGGCAGCCGACCCAGCAACGATCTTCCCCTCGACGGCCGAGACCTGCGCGCCGCCCTCGATGCCGTACTGACGGGATCTCCCGTCAACCCAGACCAGACCGCCTCTGTGGGCTGCAATGTGAAGTGGAACCCCGGACACGAACCGGAGTGGTTCGNCTNAGCCACTTAAGNTTTNCTTNATGCAGGTNCCTCCCTTCAGCCTCAGCCAGCAGATCGACGATCTCGGTGTGGACCTCGAAGAGGCGGTGCTCGAGGTGTTGCGCAGNGGCCAGTACATCGGTGGACCGCAAATCAAACGCTTCGAGGAGGCCTTTGCCGCCAGCGTTGGCTGCGAGCACGCCGTGGGCTGCAACAGCGGCACCGATGCATTGATCCTTGCCCTGCGCGGCCTGGGGATCGGAGCAGGCGATGAGGTGATCACCTGCTCGTTCAGTTTTTTCGCTACAGCTGAGGCCATCAGCGCCGTCGGCGCCACGCCAGTGTTCGTGGATGTCGACCCCAGCACTTACCTGATCGATTTTGATCAGATCGAAGCCGCGATCACCCCCGCCACCAGGGCCCTGATGCCGGTGCACCTGTTTGGGCGTGCGGTGAACATGACCCGGCTAATAGCCATTGCCGAACGCCATCAGCTGAAGGTGATCGAAGACTGCGCCCAGGCGACAGGAGCCCGCTGGCAGGGCCAGGCGGTGGGCAGCTTCGGCGATGCAGGCTGCTTCAGCTTCTTCCCCACCAAGAACCTCGGTGCGGCGGGAGACGGCGGTGCCGTCACCACCAGCGATGCAGCACTCGCCCAGGCCATGCGNGAGCTCGCCGTGCACGGCATGCCCGAGCGCTACCTGCACACCAGCCTTGGCTACAACAGCCGACTGGATGCAATCCAGGCTGCGGTGCTGAACGTGAAGCTGCCAAAGCTGGAAGCGTGGATCAGNAAACGAACCGCCATCGCNGAGCGCTACCGGGATGCCCTCNGTGATCTCAACGGACTCACCCTGCCGACAGCCGACGACGGCCACAGCTGGAATCAGTTCGTGGTGCGCATCGGCAGTTGCCCCAACGGCCAGCAGCTCTGCAACGCCAGCTGCAATCCCTCCAGCACCAGTGCACGCCATGGAATCCCGGAGAGTTGTTGCCGCGACTGGGTCAAGCAGACCCTGCAGGAGCGTGGGGTGAGCACGATCATCTACTACCCGATTCCGATCCACCGCCAGCCGGCCTACGCCCATCTGGGCTTGAAGCAGGGCTCCCTAC
>FUFK010064331.1_pt1 | contig 28293 bp, 25 predicted proteins | sample 1021851 | NCBI WGS metagenome assembly FUFK01 (sample SAMEA51879418, study PRJEB19060) | metagenome
ATCATTTCAGATAGCTTTTCAAAAGCATGAACTGCTTCATCTACGCGAATAGATGTACCAATCAAACCGTAACCCCTATCCTCTAAAGATTTTTCGACCGCAGTTACTTCAACTGAAGGTACAACAACTCCCATTATGTTCTTAGAAGATAATTCTACCTCTGGGGCTTTATTCAGGCAATTAGCGGCTGATTCTAATGCAGTTTTACCATCAGCTGCTACAGCAATGGCTAACTTTTCCATAGCATCTGAGTACAATGCAGATAATTGACTTCTCAAATCTTTCACTTTAGGTAATAACTCAAAAAATTCCATAATCAGACCATCACGCTTCATTTTCAGTAACTTGTAACCACTTTTCGAGAGCTTAATCTTGCGCTTAGTCTCGATAAGCTCCATTCGCGTAGGCTTGACGTCTGATGTACTCATTTAATTATTTTTTCCTGTAAGCTGGGTGATATTTTTCTAGTGTCTTACGATCTATTCTAGTAAGAGCTGACTCAGGCAATTTACTTAGCATATCCCATCCAATTTCTAATGTATCTTCAATTGAACGGTTTTCCTCTCTGTCTTGAGTTACAAATCTTTCTTCAAATTCGTCAGCGAATTCAAGGAGTCTTTGATCTCTGTCAGATAAAGCTTCCTTACCTACAATAGCAACAAGACCACGTAAATCGTTACCTTCTGCGTATCCTGCATAAAGCTGGTCACTAACCTGTTTATGATCTTCACGAGTCTTCTTATCGCCAATACCTGCGTTCATTAAACGAGAAAGAGATGGTAAAACATAGTTTGGAGGATAAATTCCTTTCCTGTGTAAATCTCTGGCAACAACGATTTGTCCTTCTGTAATATAACCCGTTAAATCTGGAATTGGGTGAGTTATATCATCACCAGGCATAGTCAAAATTGGAATTTGTGTGACTGAACCAGATTTACCTTTGATAAGACCTGCTCGCTCATAAATCTGAGCCAAATCAGTATACATGTATCCAGGGTAACCACGACGGCCCGGAACTTCTTCACGAGCTGCTCCAATCTGTCTCAATGCTTCACAATAATTTGTCATATCTGTCAAAATTACTAGAACATCATATCCTTTCTCAAAAGCAAGATATTCTGCTGTTGTCAAAGCCATTCTTGGTGTAATCAATCTTTCAACTGCAGGATCACTTGCCAAATTCATGAAAACGGCTGCTCTGCTAAGTGCCCCAGTTCTTTCAAAATCTGCCATGAAGTATTGAGCCTCTTCATCAGTAATACCCATTGCACAGAAAACAACCGCAAAATCTCTGTCTGCACCCAAGGTTTGAGCTTGACGTGCAATTTGAAGAGAAATGTCATTATGTGGCAAACCTGCTCCAGAGAAAATGGGCAATTTTTGACCCATAACTAAAGTATTCAAACCATCAATCGTTGATATTCCAGTTTGAATAAATTCTAATGGAGAATCTCTTGAGTATGGATTAATAGCTGCTCCTATGATTTCTTGTCTTTGCTCTGGAATTATAGGTGCACCGCCATCTATTGGTTCTCCTGCACCACTCATAATTCTTCCTAACATATCTTTAGAAAGATTAATCTTGATTGTTTCTCCCAAAAATTTAACTCCAGATTCTTTGTTAATTCCGGACGTTCCTTCGAAAATCTGAACTACAACTATTTCGTGAGAGGTATCAAGAACCTGACCTCTCTTTGTTGTACCATCGGGAAGTGATACTTGTACCAGTTCACCGTAAGATACTGGTTCAGTTTTTTCAACAAAAACTAACGGACCAGAAATTTCTTTTATAGTTTTATATTCTTTTTGCATTATGCTTCCTCCATTAACTTAGCAAAATCATTTGCCATTGTTTTATCGTACTTATCTAAAAGTTCAACCATATTTTCCTCGAACTTAGCTCTACCAATATCTTCTAGAATTGGCAAACCAATAACCTTTTCAAGTTCAACTCCGCCGCTCATAGCTTTTTCGGCTAGATCTTTATAATGCAAAATAACTGACAAGAATTTAGATTGATTCTGAGTTTTACAGTAAGTATCCACGTCATGGAAAGCGTTTTGCTGTAAGTAAAACTCTCTGAGCATTCTAGCTACTTCAAGNGTTAANTGCTGATCTTCTGGNAGTGCGTCAGAACCNACAAGTTGGACAATTTCTTGTAACTTAGATTCTTCAGTAAGTACAGACATTGCAGTAGCAATGCTGTCGTTCCATTGATCTCCAGCGTTTTCAGTATACCAGCCTTCCAAACTNCGGTTGTAGAGAGAGTAACTAGTTAGCCAGTTAATAGCTGGAAAGTGTCTCTTCTGAGCGAGTTTTGAATCCAAAGCCCAAAATACTTTTACAATTCTTAACGTGTTTTGCGTTACAGGTTCAGAGAAATCTCCTCCTGGAGGTGATACTGCACCAATAACTGTAACTGAACCACTCTCATCGTTCTTCGTTTGAACTCGACCGGCTCTCTCATAGAACTCAGATAAACGTGCTGCAAGATAAGCTGGATACCCTTCTTCTCCTGGCATTTCNTCAAGTCTCGAAGAAATTTCACGCATTGCTTCAGCCCAGCGAGAGGTTGAATCTGCCATCATAGCCACGTCGTAACCTTGATCTCTGTAATATTCAGCCAAAGTTATTCCTGTGTAAACAGANGCTTCACGAGCTGCAACAGGCATGTTTGATGTGTTAGCTATCAGAACAGTTCGATCCATTAAAGGACCTCCTGTTTTAGGATCTTTAAGGTGCGGAAACTCGGTTAAAACTTCAGTCATTTCGTTACCACGTTCTCCACATCCTACATAGACCACAATCTGAGCGTCTGACCATTTTGCAAGGGTTTGCTGAGTTACTGTTTTTCCAGTACCAAATCCTCCTGGAATTGCCGCAGTTCCTCCTTTTGCAATTGGGAAAAGACCATCAAGAGTCCTAGTNCCAGTAACTAGCGGAATATCTGGCCTAAATTTCTTATTATAAGGTCTAGGAACACGAACCGGCCAAAGTTGCATTAACTTTAACTCAGTACCATCATCTAGTTTACCAATGATATCATCGACAGTGTAGGTTCCTTTCTTCAATTCTGTAACTTTACCNGAGGAAAAAGGAGGGACTAAAATTTTGTGAGAAATTGTTGGAGTTTCTTGAACTGTACCAATCATTTGACCACCATCCACGGAANCACCNACATCAACTGTAGGNACAAAATCCCATTTCTTAGAGTGATCTAATCCTGGCGCAGTGACTCCCCTTTCAATGTAGTCTCCCATTTTTTCCTGCAATACAGGTAGTGGTCTTTGGATACCATCATAAATTGATGTGAGAAGACCGGGACCTAACTCTACAGATAGGGGCTCTCCTGTATTCTCTACAGGTTCACCAGGTTTGACTCCAGATGTATCTTCATACACCTGAATTGTAACATCATCATCTTCCAGACCAATGACCTCACCCATCAATTTTTCGTGGCCTACTAGTACCACGTCGTACATACGAGGTGAAACACCTCTGGCCGTTACAACCGGCCCTGACACTCTATATATTTCTCCTTTTATTTCCATAGGTCAACTCCTACAGCGGTTTTGATACGGTCTCTAAGACCTTGATCAACTTCAGAACCAATGGCTATTACCGTTGGTTTTACGCTATTACTTAGTTTTTTTCTTAGGGAAGGTTCTAATTCCTTCCAGTTTTTATCATGAATAACAATAACTCCTATTTCTTTGTCACTAATTGCAGATTTTACTGCATCATCAACGCTAACATCCTCACTCACATTAAACCATTTCTCGATACCAACGAGCCTAAAGCCAATTGTGAACAAATCATCTCCTACTACTGCAATCTCCATTAGACTACCACCAACTCTTCAATAATGTCATTAGCAAGACCTGCCTGCTTACCTCTGACAATTGCTCGGAGATTATACACTTCTCTTTCCTTTTTCAATAAATAATCTAGAACGGGTAGAACTGATAAGGGATAAAGATATGAAAATCTCTTAGTTTTCTTTGCCATATACTCATCTAAAGAATGGACACAAGAATTTAAATCAACTGAATCTGGTTTCAAATGTGGCTCAAGTAACTCAAAATATTTAGTGCCTTCTAAAGATGATAATAAATCTTCTAAAGATTGCGTACTTGCTAACAAATCTGTTGCGAGCGTGCCACCACTAATCAACAACTCATCATGTGAGCCTATTCCACGGTGCCTCATTCTCAATAATGTTTTAATATTGGCAATATCCACCTTAAGTTGTACGAAATTTCTATAAACTTCGACATCTGCACCACCAGAAGGTTGGTTTGAAACCAAATTTCTGTAGTATATCAAATCAAGTGTATCTTCAAGAGGTTGCAAGCTGTCTGAATTGCGAGATTCTAATGCTTTCTTCAGTGGATTGTAGTATGAAGTTCCTTCAAGTGATGATATAACATCATCTACTGTCTTTGAATCATACAATTTGCTGTATAGATCTTTATCAGAATCGTTAATAGGGCAAACTAGACGTTCTAAATTTTGCCTATCCATATTCTGATTAATTCCTCTAATAATATTCTTCAAATTATCAACACGATATTTTTCTGCATAAACGTGTAATATGTCACGTAGCTTTCCTTTACTGAAACTCAAAAAGTCGCCGATGTCTTTAGCCAAGTTATCGACTAAAGCTGTTTCAATAAGATCTGCACCACTTAGTGTGGAACCGTATCTATCTATCTCTCTTCTATATTCTAAATCTTGAATGTATCTTGCNATTTCTGCATGCTCAAGATTCAGAAGCTGATTATATGCTTCAGCTGGGAGAAGACGTGAACGACGAGATCTAGCTCGTGTAGCTACGTAAGCATAGTTACTCATTTAGTAAACAATACCTCACTGACCATCGACAAATGATTTTGCCAAGATGAATTTACTAAAGTTGAAAATCTGAAATCCAAACGATATTCGCCAGCTTCTACTAAAAATCCTAAGTCATCAATGTTTCCACCACTCTTTAACTTACTAATTTTTTTGAATAAAGCTTCATCCTTTTTCCTGCAAAATAATTTACCTTCTTTAGGTACTTGAGTCAACAAATTAGAATAGATTTTTTCCAGCTCTTTTGAGCTCAAACCTTCTAACTTTTCCATTACTCTAGTTTTTGTTCCAGATAATAAATCTTTTTGCATTTCTAACAGATTTCTCTTGACTTCTAATTCAGCAGCTGGGATTTCTTGTTGCTTTAACTGCTCAATACGCCTAGCCGTTTCTGATTTAATTTGTGAAACCACATTTTCAGACTCTTTAGAAGCCTCCTTCATTCTGGCCTCAACCTCTTCTACGGTTTCTTTGCGTATGGCTGCAGCTTTCTCTTTGCCAGTTTCTTCAACCTGCTTGAGAATTTCCTCAAGACCCATACTTACAACACGAAGATGATTAATGCTGAAATAACTAGACCGAAAATGACAATTGTTTCAGGAATAGCTGTGAAAATAAGACCATTTGTAAAGTTCTTATCATCTTCAGCGACTGCTCCAATTGCAGCTGAACCGATGTTACTCTGTGCTAGACCAGTTCCAATACCTGCTAGACCAACTGCTAAAGCTGCTCCAATTGCAATGTACCCTTTTGAAGTTGCCTCAGCGGCTTTTACGGTTTCTTCGTTGTCTGCGTGCTCTTCAGCACTTACTGCTGGCATGGTCAACAATGCTACAAAGAACATTGCTGCCAAAATGTATAGGTTTTTTTTCCCGTTCATGGTGTTACCTCTTTTTCTTTTGTATACTTTCGTATGTAACCGAAAGGACTGTAAAGCGTGCCCCCACCCTGCACAAATTTTGTAAAGAATTCAACATATTGCAACCTTAGTGAGTTTATACCGGTTCCAATAATTCCTAACGTGAACACTGTCAAGTGTCCTATTAACATAACAAATATAGCAACAATCATACCTGCTGGACCTGAAGGCCATAGTAATGAAAATGAAATGAAATTTACAGTATAGGCAAGGCCATAATCACTGAGACCTATAGCACCTATACGTGCATATGATATAACATTCGAAAATATAGTTGGGAATTCTAAAAGCCCTACAACTCCCTCTCCAATTATTGCCAATGCTAAACCAGTTAGCATAACTACCAAACCTATACTTTGGAACGATTCTGGCAATAGACCAACCAAAGAAACCAATGATAGAAGACCTCCCCAAAGAATCATGAAAAATGATAATTTTGCATATATTGCGTGCTTCAAATCATGATGTTTCCACTCGTTCAAAAATCCTAAGATTAAACCTAGAGAAATGTGTAATACACCAATCAGTATAGACGAAAGGAGCATCAATTGAGCACCATGTGGATCAAATTTATGAATAGGTAGATGCCAACTAAAGCCTTCTGCCTTTTCAATTAAAGGGATATCAAAACTTGGACCATAGTACTTAGCAAATAATCCTGAATTAAAACCTANAGTATTTCCTAAATTGTAAAANGATTGTCCNAACGCNTCAGCATAAACAAAAGTACCGAATAAGAATGTGTAAATTCCTGCAGTTCTCAGAATTCGGCCTAAATTAGCTATGGCTTCATTATAGCTAAATTTCGACAAAATATAATGACCAAATAAAATATATGCGAAACCATATCCTGCGTCACCAACCATGAGACCAAAAAATAAAGGATAAGTGATGAAAATAATCATCGTAGGATCAAATTCCCAATGCTTTGGAGTGCTGTATAATTTTGTAAACAATTCAAATGGCTTGGCTACTTCAGGATTATCCAGTTTGATTGGAGGCTCTTCACTTGAATTGTTATCAACTTCATAATAAATATCCAAGCCTTGAAGAGATTGTTGCAAATCTGAAACTGAATTGGAGGGGACCCAGCCATCTAGAACAAACATATTTTCAGAGGTAGCTAATTTCAATGGAAGGCTAGATTTCTCAGAAAGAGCTGCATAATGTTCTTCGCAGGCAACCAACCAATCACCATTTCTAGTTGCTAATAACTGAATTTCTTGTAACAGTCCAGCACTTTCGTTCTCAAGGTTAGAAAGTTTACCGTTCAAGGAATTAAGCATTACTTTTGGAAGTCCCTCGCCCTCAGGAACATCTATTGACCTAAATCCTACATTCAATAAATCTTTTTCAATGTCTGATGATATTTCATTTGCGCAAAATACAACTACATTATCTCCGCTTTGAATTAAATCAATACTACTGTTAGATTTCAATGAGCTCAAATCCGACTCTGTAGGGATGTTTCCTGCAAAAACTGTTATACTTGAATAACCAGAGAGATACTTAATGTCGATATCTAGTTCTTCAAACTCTTCAAGTTGTTCAATACTGTTATTGACTTCATCTATCCTCCTATCACAATCACGTTGTTTTTCCTTTAAATCATGAGCCTGTGAAATGATACTCTCTAATTCTTTAATTTCAGATTCAATTTCAGAATCCAGTTTAAGATAACTAGGAGGATTTGCTTCAACTTCCAACAACTTGATTACTGAACGAAGTTTGACCAAAAAATCAGAAGATTTTTCACCGTAGTCTAAGGACTTACCGATACCAAAACCTTCGTCTTGATTATTATATTCCACAACATGGACTAAATTTTGATCATTCAATAATTTTGACAAATCAGCTAAATCTTTTTTGTGACCACTAATGGTCATCCTTGACATTTTTTCAGACTTTAGCATTAAGATAGACTCTCCAAAAACTCTTTGATAAATTTATCTGCAGCTGCATCAACTTTACCTTCAGCTTTTTTCTTCATGTCAGAATTACTTTTACCACCTTTTTTTAGGATAGAACTTTTTTGAGATTCTACATCAGTCTTTGCTTCATCAATCTCTTTCTGGGATTTAGAAGAAGCTGAATCTCTAGCTTTCTTAATCAAATTATCTTGATCTATAGGTACTTTATTTCTTGCAGAAATTTGTTCCTTCTCTGCAGCCTCAATGTCACTAGCTGCTGCAGCTTCAGCTTTCTTAATCTTCTCCAATAAGGCTTCTCTAGACATGGTTAAATCAAATGGTGAAGTATCAGTAAAAAAGGCCTATAAATATTTAAGCTACGATTTTAAAAAAAATATAGGAAGGATGAAAAATAAGTGCAATATTAAATCCCCTTGCCTGGTAGCAAAATAGTTGGGCCCGTAGCTTAGCCTGGTTGGAGCACCCGGCTGATAACCGGGAGGCCATCGGTTCAAATCCGATCGGGCCCACCATAATTTCAAAAAATATCATAACAATACTACTATAACCTCGGCGTAATTGAAATATAATGAAAATTTTACGGTTTAAGTCAGGTGATGAAACCCGAATTGGTTTTTTGTCGAATGAAAAAATTATACCCTTTCCCTCAAAATTTGGTAACGATATTATAAGTATAATCTCAAAGTGGGATGATATAGGGCTAGAGATTGAAAACCATATAGATATTGAGGATGAAAAAGATTTATCCAATGCAGATTTACTAGCGCCTATTGAGTCTCCTAGCAAGTTCTTAGCCATAGGATTAAATTACAAGAAACATAGACAAGAAACAATTGATGCAGGGATAACACCACCAAGAAATCAAATGTGGTTTACTAAACAGACATCTTGTATCAACTCGCCATATGGCAATATTATCAAACCTGATGCAACGATGATGTTAGACTATGAGGTTGAGCTGGCCTTTATTATAGGTAAAAAATGCTACCAAGTAAGTGCTGATAACGCACAAGACTATATTTTTGGTTATATGATATGTAATGATATTAGTATGAGGGATTGGCAACTTCATAATATGCCAGACAGACTAGAGTTAATGATTGGGAAATCACACGATTCACACGGACCTTTGGGGCCTTGGATTGTTACTAGAGATGAAATTGAAGACCCGCATAAATTAAAACTTGAATGTTTTGTCAACGGAGATTTGCGCCAATCTAGCAATACTGATGATATGATATGGAACTGCTACCAACAAATTGAATACCTATCTACTGCGATGACACTTAACCCTGGAGACATAATTGCTACTGGAACCCCTCCCGGCTCTGGATTCAGCCCAAGAGGTGCATCTGGAAAAGCTGATAAAGAGAGAAAAGGCAATGTATTTTTAGAGCCTGGTGACGTGGTAAAATGTGAAATTGAATCTATAGGCTTCATCGAAAATAAAGTTATTTGAATACTATGAAAGGGAACATGTCTAAACTTGGTCTAACGACTAATATGCTAATAAGTCATGCTGAAATAAACCATAGTCAAACTGAAGTAATATCGGTCGACGTAAAGGGTAATGTAGAAAAAAGTACATGGAAAAAAATAGGCAAAAATGCTAGAAAAATTGCAAGCGCTCTTGTTAAATTAGGATTAAAAAAGGGCGACCGTTTAGGCACAATTTCTCCAAATAACAAAGAACATCTCGAACTTATATATGCTATTTCTGGGTTTGGAGGTATTACACACACAATTAATCCGAGACTATTTCCTGATGAAATTGTTTACATTGTAAATCACGCAGAAGATAAAATTTTGTTCGTTGATACCTCCTACATTGCAATTTTAATTGGACATCAGCATCTATTCGAAACTGTTGAACATGTTTACTTAGTGGGGCCGAAGAAAAATGAAGTTGCCGCAAAAATGAATGGATTCAAATTCCTTAATGATTTGGTAGAAGATGGCGATGAAAACTATAGTTGGCCTGAATTAAATGAGAATGATGCTGCCGTACTTTGCTATACTTCCGGCACGACTGGCAATCCTAAAGGCGTTTTGTATTCACATAAATCTATTGTTATTCATGCAAATATAGTATCCTTGCCAGATAATTTTAATTTGAGTGCAAGGGACTGTTTACTTCTTGTAACACCCATGTTTCATGTTAATGCGTGGGGAGTAACATATGCTTCTGCTATGGTTGGAAGCAAACTAGTTCTGCCAGGCCCTAATTTAGATGGTAAAAGCATTGTATCTTTGATTAATAATGAAAATATAACAATGTCATTTGCGATTCCTACCATCTGGGAAGAAGTTTTGGAAGAACTGGATAGAAACGGTGAAAAATTAGATAATCTTGATAGAATATTATCTGGTGGAACTACGGTTCCAGAATGGATTATAAAGAAATTTAAAAAAGATTACGGCGTTCATCTTATTCATGCATGGGGGATGACTGAAACTAGTCCTTTGGGAACAGCAAATTCCCCTCTCAGAACTCAAGACAATTTCTCTGACAATCAAAAAATTGAAAAGATGTATAGTGCAGGAAGGCCAAATTGGTCTGTACAAATTAAAATAGTTGATGAAAACGGTAAGGAATTGCCTAGAGATGGAAAAAGTGAGGGGGATTTACTGGTCAAAGGACCTACTGTTATAGACAAATACTTGCATGATAAGAAATCTTCTCTAGATAAAGATGGATGGTTCAGAACTGGAGACGTTGGAAAAATTGATTCGGAAGGTTACCTTGAGATTACAGACAGATCTAAAGATCTAATCAAATCAGGTGGAGAGTGGATTAGTTCACTAGAACTAGAGGAAATAGTAAGAAATCACGAAAAAATTCACGACGCTGCAGTCATAGGAGTTGAACACAAGAAATGGAATGAGAGACCTTTGGTAGTCGCCGAAGCTGTGAAGGGAGCAAATCCTAAAGAAAAGGAAATTTTAAATTTCTTTAAAGACAAGATTGCCAAATGGCAAATTCCAGACGCNGTTGTATTTGTAGATGAACTACCTCTTTCATCAACTGGGAAACCTATAAAGAGAGATTTAAGAATAAGGTTTAGGAACTATTTAACAGATGAAAAAAATGGATAATGAATACGACGCCATAGTAATGGGCTGCGGTCCAACCGGAGCAATCGCTTCGATATTATTGGCTAACAAAGGATTCAAAGTGGCAGTTGTAGAAAAAAGTGCAAAGCCATACCCCTACCCCAGAGCTATAGCATTAAACGAATTTACGATGGATTTGCTAAAGAATCTTTTAGGAGAACTATGGGACAAATTTAATTTTACTACAGCAGTAGAAGTAGGTTACGTTTTGAGTAAAGAAAAAATAAATGAACCATTCGGTTTAATGCAGCCACCAGAAATAGATGGAAAGGTTCTCGATTTAGATAATTTTGGCTTCATTAATTGGATATATAGCCCACAATTAGAAGAATTACTGAGAGAGAAGATTAAAAGTAACGAAAATATTACCACCTTTTATGACCATAGCGGATTAATTTTATGGGAGGATGGTAAAAACTATTTAAAAATCGAGAACTCAACAACCGGTACCCAAATTGAATTGTCTTGTAAATATCTTTTAGGTGCAGACGGAGGGGGAAGCTTTGTTAGAAAACAGATAGGAGCACCTCTTAAGAAGCTAGGTAACGCTATTTCATTTTTGATTGTAGACATAAAAGCTTCAAGAGAAGCTCTACAACCGGGAATGAAATTCGACAGTGGAGGACATCAGATAATTGACCCTTCCGGTGAACGTCCAACGACCTTCATTCATTGTGAAGGCAAGAATCATGGTACTCACAAAAATCACTTTAGATTTGAATTTGCCCTTAAACCAGATGAAAATTATGCATCCATCCAATCTCCTGAATCAATTAAAGAATTGGTAAGTCCATATCTTAATGCTGAACAAATTGAAATTGAAAGATCAACTGTTTACAAATTTAACTCTCTTATCTCGACTAAATGGCGAGTTAATAATATTTTTACGATTGGAGATGCAACTCATCAAACCTCCCCATTCCTTGGTCAAGGGCTAAATATGGGAATTCGAAATTCTTATAGCTTAATTAATAAAATCGAACTTGTCGAAAAAGGAATGTCAAAAGATAAGTTATTGGATACATACCAAATAGAATGCTATCCAGACTCTGAATACATTATTAAGCAATCACTATTCATGGGTGGTCTTCTATTCAATACTAGATTCTATGTTAATTTCGTACGAGGATTAATACATTTTTTTAATGGAGGCAGAGGTAAACCAATACAACTTTTCCCTGAATTTGTTCCAGAAACAGTTACAGTACCTAACGGATTCAATCCCAATAAGTACAGCCAAAAAGGATACCCCATGTACAACTACACAACTAAGGAGGGTTTTCCTCGCTCTCTGAGAAGTTATAATTCGACAAAATACCGAATATTCTGCAAGGATAGTACAGAAGCGGTTGATAGCCAGATTTCAGAAATACCCGAATTAATACGTCCTAATGTCACCGCCTTATCTGATGGTCGAAACGGAGAAAAAACTGGAGACAGATTACTAGTATGTTGTCAGCGTAAAGACGATTTGAAAATGCATGACAAACTATTCAGCCGAGGCATTATAAGGTCAAATGTTGACTACGTGGTAATGGCTCCTTGCTACACTATGCTCGGAACATACAGTAAAGGTGAAGAGAATAAAATGGTTTCTGACTACCTATCAGTTTTCAAATTAGTTAATTAGTTATCAACTATAAAGTCCATGCAAGCATATGCAACGTTTTCAGGTCTTTCAATGTGCGTCCAATGCAAAGCATCTGTTATGATAGTGAATCTAGCAAATCTTCCACCCTTTTTAGTTTTTAGAGTCGAATATCTACCATCCGCCTTCTTTTCAACATACTTCGAATAGTTTTTTTTCCATGTAGGGTTAGACCTATCTTGAAATTCTCCGTTAGGTAGTAAATCTTCAACATCATCAGGCCAAAAATTCCACTTTCCCCAATAAGGTTGATCACCAGTGTGGTTAGAAATTATACCAAAATCTTTAGGTAAATCTGCAAATACGTACGTTGGAGATTTAAGTCTGAATAATCTGAAAATACCTGTTACGTGGCCTGCACCGAATAGACCTGCTAACTTTCTCATAAAAGGCATTTTTTTAGCATTAGGAAGATCTTTAGCTAAAATCATTTCATCTGATCCTTGAAACTGCATCATAGGGAATGAGGTATTACTAATACTAAAACCTCGAGACATATCTGTCCGACGTTTTCCTTCGTCTAAAAAGTCCGTTTGCCTGAACATTTGTCTTGTTAGTTTAAAAAAATACTTGGACTGCTCAGGCATATTTTGGATTGCAGCCCATCTCTCACCGAGCTCAGAATCTGAATCTGCAACAGATGCCTCTTTAGCAAAAGATGGTGAAATAAAACCAAATGGAGCTCCTCCATTTATTGCACTTTTTAACAATGGGGGAAAGGAATCTGTAGCCATAATTCTATGAGGGGGACCCAAAAATATCCCCTGGTCAACTAGCTTAGTCCATTCTTCTTCAAATTTAGTCCAACCTTGAGATCCTCTAGAGTAGCTTAATGCCATATCTGGGTTCTCCGCTAGCATGTTATCCATAATTATACAACCCCTATCGTGTCCGACAAAATGCGCCCGCTCAATTTTTAGACCATCAATTAAAATTGAACGAAGAGTATGTGCGCAGTTCTCCAAATCGAATCTGGGATCAACTGCAAGTGTATCTTTCATTGGAACAACTCTATTAGGAGGCCTTAGTCCATCATACTTTGAAAGTGTTGAACCATCAATCTTAATTTGGGTGTATTCTTCAAGGAATGGAACTGTTATTGTGATAAATCGATAGTTATTTCCACGTGGGTGATTTACCATACTCGAAACTAACCATCTTGCGTCTAGTAAACTGTCTTCAAAAACGCCCATCATTACAACTACAGGAATTCCTTCTGGATTTCCAGCATATGCTATTCTATGCCTATGGCCTTTAATTTCTATATAATCCACATCAAAATCTACACCATTGGTTGAAGGGATTTTAAAATCTGAAATATTATCCATTAATATCTCTAATTTTTTCAATGATATAATCTACATTGGATAGGTCGCGGTTGATTAATGATTGCTGTGTTTCTTTATCGAGATCCTTGTAAAAACTTGCAGCTGCAGGACCGTCAAGATTACGTATTCCGGATTCCTTAACCGTTGGCCCCCACTGATTATGACCATTCGGTCCTAAACCACTTATTTTATGAATACGCTGGCCAAAATTCCTTGTCATTCTATCACCATCAGACATATGTTCATGAACGTGGCCATAGGGATCGTGCCAGTAATCATAAATGTGAGACCCCAAAACATGCCTACCTACACCCCATGCAATATCATACCTTTGATTATCAAATTCAGCCTTAGTTTTTAGTTGCATGTGACCTCGCCACACATCATCTAAATTTGACACTTCAAATGAGGCATGACTGAGTTGAGGGTTGATTGCCTGGCCTTCGGGAGCCATATCTGCATTCATATTAGAAATTATAAAAAATGTATGATGATCTGTAGGAACGTTTCCTCTGTCGCATCTAAAGAAGGCACCGTAAGTTGCAGAACCTTCTGCAAATGTGCCTGGGTAGAGAGGAGAGGCACCTGCTTTTTTGAGCATTTCATACATTTTTGGATTAATCGAGTGTCCCTCGGCTGATTTAGGAGCTTCAAAAATGACACTATCTGACGGCAACAAACCAAATGTATTCATCATAAAATCCATCATTTTATGATGCGGTCCAACTGGTATTGCTAAAACAACGTGTCCAATCTTAATTACATCAGGAGGACCGGGATGAACAGTATTGCTACCGTCAGCCTCTCGGTTACCAGAGGTATCCTGTAACTTGTTAGCTTCTCTAACGTAATTGTCCTTGGTTCCGTAATTATACTCGATTCGCTCTCTTGAAGCTTTGAGCTCTTCGACACTTCTTCCGTGAACTGCTTCGATTAACAAATTGCATACAGGGTCAATGAAAGAAACTCTCTTACCGCCGCAAAGTTCACCTTCTAATCCAGGTACCGGATGGACGGGAGAACAACCTTCCACATTTTCAGATAGAATTCTTAAATCTTTTTCATCACTCATCTGCATAGCGAAACCTAAAAATTTCGCAGGACCTTTGTGAACTACATGACAAAAACCATCCCCTGAAAGTCCTCTGGAATAAATGGTCTCATCGTCTTGGTGCATTATTTTGAAACCAAAATCGTGAACCCAATTCTCATATAATTCTAGATCAGGCACTGAAAATCTAACATATGCAATATCCCACGCTTTAGTTAACGGAGTAATCGGTGGTAATGACTCAGAACCCTCAAGATGTTCCTCTTCTCCATCATTTATAGCTTCAAATAAATCTAAATCTTTGTCAACTAACTGTATGACATCAGCTGCAGTAGGTGGGCTATTAGTGTCAGAATTATTCATTAGGCAACAACCTAATACGCTATTAAATAAGCTTCTACAAATAATTCATAAAAATTACAATTTCACCATTCTTCTCTTCTACTGGAAGACTAGTCAAATTCTCGCCTCTGCAGGGGCCGTCATCACAAAGGCCTGTATCTGGTTCAAATACTGCTTGATGATGCATGCATTGAACCCTATTGATCTCTTTGTTCCATAAATATTTTGGGTCATTACAGAGCTGTCTGCCATCGTGAGGACAAGAATTAATCCAAGCTGTCAATTTTTTCGAGCTTCTAACAATAATAGCGGTCAATCCATCGAGATTATTTGGAATATCTACCATAAAAGCTTCGTTAGTCGCAATTGATGAGGAAGGAATTCTAGCTATTTCGACTCTCATTTAGCATCCATTAATACTCAAAATATTGGCTATCTCCCGGGTTAGGAACTCTTAGGATATTCAATTGTGCAGCCAATCCAACATAATGGCTTATTACTAAAACAAGCTCAACAATTCCTTTAACGCTTCCTACTACTTCAAGAGCTTCTTCATAAGTTGAATCAGAAACACGGTAACTTGACAGGTACTCTTTTGTTAATCTGTAGGANATTGATTGTTCCAGACCATCGATTGAATCATCAAATTGAGGCGTCACTCCTTTGCACAACGATTCAATAGTTTTTGCAGATATTCCAGCTTTCTCTGCGGTTTTACTGTGCGCCCAAAACTCGACGTTACACCTGAAATGACAAGCTATAGTACAGATTGCAAGCTCTTTCATCTGGCTAGAAACATTGGAAGTATTTTTCCTTATAGCAATACCTATATTGTCTAAGGATTCGGCCATCGCATGATCGGTGTGCATCCAAGCATTAAATGGCCCTGGAAGAGAACCATCGGAAAGTGTACCAACTCCCCTTTCAGAATTTATTATTGAGTCATAAACACTCTTATTGCCATCTTCTAAATCGCTCCTACTCAAATTTTTGAGTCTAGGCAGCTCGTCTAATGACAGATTATTGCTATCCCACTTGTTCATTTTACATTATTTATAATGCATATTTAAAGTTAAAATTGAGCGTAACTATTATGCGTGAAGTCCGATAGGAGAATATGAAAGATTATATCAGCTCATCTATCAAACATAAAATCTTGGATATTAGGTTAGAAAGGCAACACAAAAAAAATGCTTTGACTGAGAAAATGTATATGGAGCTGAATAGACTAATATCTGACGCTTCAGACAATACCGAAATTAACGTTATTTTAATATCTGGGGGACAAGACTTTACTGCCGGAAATGATTTAGAAGATTTTATAAAAAATCCCCCTAAGGATAAAAATTCGCCTGTCTTTAAGTTCATGATGACTCTGACTAAATGTCCTTTACCTGTAATTTCCGCTGTAAATGGATTTGCAGTTGGGATAGGTACTACAATGTTACTTCATTGTGACCTAGTTTACGCTTCAAAAAACAGTTTATTTATGATGCCATTTATCAACCTAGGCTTGGTTCCTGAATTTGCTTCTTCACAACTATTACGAAAAAGAACTGGTTATCTAAAAGCTATAGAAATGCTAATGTTGGGCGAAAAATTTAATGCAGAAGTAGCTTTGGAGTACAGGTTAATTAATCAAATCTGTGATGAAAGTGAGCTAATAAATGTTGCTTTTAATTCTGCTAAAAAATTATCTGCTAAGCCTCGAGAGTCATTAATTGTCACTAAAGCATTAATTAGAAAGGAATCCGAAACAATAAAAAACAGAATCGAAGTTGAAGCTGACCATTTCATAGAAAATCTTAGGAAACCTGAAACAATAGAAATTCTCACTAGATTGAATAAAAAATAATAAAATTAGAAAAACTTTTCAAATTTTTTCTTCATTTCACTGTCAATTTTAAACTTACTACCGTCACCATAATTAATCATAACAATAACGCTACTCCCTTCAAAAACTAACCGATTTGCATTGTCTTTTGAAAAAATTTCATGTTCAATACCAAATGACGAATTACCAATATGGCTTACTCTTGTTTTAACGTTTATTTCATCAGGATATTTGACAGGAAATTTGTAGTTACAATTAAAATTAGCTAAAATAGGTCCTATACCTTTTCCCAATTGGACATTATCTGTATCTAGTGTTTTTACATCCCACATCTCCCTGAATAGTTCAACACGAGAGGTTTCACACCATTTTAGATAAATTATGTTATTAACGTGGCCAAAAGAATCCATGTCTCCCCATAGTACAGGGATATGTGTTTCAATGGGCCAATTTTTTTCACTCACTGAAAAAATTTCTCCCTATTTGGTAAAAGTTATTTGCGACTAGCCATTCACCGCCGTCTGCTATCAACATGTCTCCTGTGATTACACTAGCTGCTGGTGAGCATAAGTAAAGAACTTGTTGTGACATTTTTTCTGTATCAGTTATTCCTCCTGCTGGAATGTTAGACTCAAACGACTTAACTACACTTTCGTCGAGCATTAAATTCTTTTTAACATTATCCGTTAAAACAACACCAGGACACATCGCGTTAACTCTAATATTATCATCAGACCACTCGAGCGCAAGTGATCTTGTGAGGTTGAGAACTCCAGCTTTTGCAGCACCAGAGTGTGCCACAAATGGAGCTGCTCCCCAAGCATAGTTAGCGATAATATTGACTATTGAAGATCCTTCTTCGTTATTCCTAAGAAGTGGATAACAGGCTTTAGAGACTCTAAAAGTGCCATCAAGAACAATATCGATTACGGCTCTCCAAGCATTCTCACTCATTGCTGCAGCAGGTGTGACAAAATTGCCGGCGGCGTTGTTGACTAATACATCAAGATAACCCCATTTATCCTTGATATATTTAGCCACTTCTTCAACGGTTTCGTTATTTCTTACGTCCATCATCTTCCAGTGAAGGGTTTTGCCAGTCTGTTCCTTTATTTCTGAAGCTGCTTTTGATAGATTCTCTTCTTTTCTTGAAGCTATTAACACGTCAGCGCCGTGTTCAAGAAAAGCTTTTGCAAATCCCAAACCCATACCCGTAGCTCCACCTGTTATGAATACTTTTTTACCTTCGAATAAATTTTCTTTAAAAATACTCTCAGACATTATGCTTTCCCTGAAAATTTGCTAGCACTCTCAAAGCCATCGTCTGGCAAAGACATCATAGTTCTTGAACCAGTGCCTATTGCAATAGCTCTGGACAAGGTTTCGGGTAGAATTCTTTCAAAGAAGAATCTTCCGATTATTACCTTATTCTTGTAAAAATCATCTTCGTCTTGTTTTGAAAAAGCAGTTTTCAACATCAATAGCCACATATATCCCATGGATACCAAACCAAATTGCTTCATGTAATCCGAAGCCGCCGCTCCTATCTCGTAGGGGTTGGATAGTCCTTTTTGAGCCATAAACATGGAAGTTTTCTGAAGGCCTTTAAGGGCTTTTTCAAATGGAATCACGAACTCCATAAGATTTTCATCTCCTCTGTTATCTTCAATGAAGGCTAATGCTGGATGGAAGAATCTTCGAAGTAACCTACCCATTCCTTGAGGCATTTTTCTGCCTGCTAAGTCCATCGCTTGAATACCATTTGTACCTTCCCAAATTGGTGCAATTCTTGCGTCCCTGTAGAATTGTTCCATGCCATATTCACGGATGTATCCGTGGCCCCCAAATATCTGGAGCATTTCAGATGATATCTCAACTCCATAATCTGTTAAGATTGATTTGATAATTGGAGTCATCAATTCAACAAGATCATGATTTGCTTTACGAACCTTTTCATCAGGGTCTTTAACGGATTTATCTATTGCTAAAGCCGTCCAAGCAGAAAGCATTCTAGATGAATCAATGAGTGCTTTAGCTCGCAATAGCATACGCCTTATGTCGGGGTGAACTAACAAAGGATCTGCCTCTTCTGAAGGTTTTTTAGCTCCTTTCAAGTCTCTGCCTTGCAATCTATCCTTCGCATACAACAAAGCATTTTGATATGAAATTTCAGCTACACCTAAACCCTGCATTCCAACTGCAATTCTTTCATTGTTCATCATTGAAAACATAGCTTCCAAACCCTTGTGAGGTTCGCCAACGAGATAACCTACAGAATTGTCAAAACTTAGTACGCAGGTAGGAGAACCGTGAACTCCCATCTTTTCCTCTATTGATACGCAAGTAACACCGTTTCTATCGCCCAAACTGCCGTCATCGTTGACCAAAATTTTAGGAATTAAAAATAAGCTAATACCTTTAGCACCTGGTGGTGCGTCAGGCAATTTTGCAAGTACTAAATGAATTATGTTATCTGATAAATCATGCTCTCCAGCAGTTATGAAAATTTTCTGTCCGCTAACTCGAAAATCATCATTTTCAGGAACTGCCTTCGTTCTTATTAGACCCAGATCAGTACCACAATGAGCCTCCGTTAAACACATTGTTGCAAAGTATTCTCCGTTAAGGAATTTGGGCAAATAGATTTCTTTTAGTTCTTCGCTTCCATAGTTGTGCAAGCAATGATATCCTCCTTTTGTTAAGCCCATTAAAGTTCCTAGAGACATGTTAGTAGAGCAACATAGCTCATCTGTGTAGGTGTTAATTACGTTAGGAAACTCCATACCTCCATACTTCTTGTGACCGAAGAGAGAACTGAGTCCAGATTCTATTACTACTTTAGCAGCTTCTTTCATACCCGGAGATATAGTAACTTTACCTGAATCAAAAATTGCTCCAACTGTATCGCCCTCTGCATTCGAAGAAAGCCAATACTCTCTTGCAATCTCCTCATATTGATCAGCTACCATTTCAATCATATCCCAAGTAGCATCCTCATAATTTTCATATCCTGCTAATTCCTTCTCAATATCCAAGACCTCTCGAAGGATAAATTCGTACTCTCTTTTCGGTGCTTTGTATTCAACCATTTTAATTCCTCAGTGGCTTACCTTTGGTAAGCATATGTTCAAATCTCTCCAGTGTAGCTTCAGTTTTTACTAAATCAACGAAGCTTTCTCTCTCCATTTCCAATAGCTTATCTTCAGAAACTTTATCCAGAAAATCTGTATCTCCTCCAGTTAGGATGTAAGCTAATTTATCTGTTACAACAACGTCATGGGGAGTTGCGTGGCCTGATTTAACTAAGTCTGAAACTGCTAAATCTAATGCAGCTTTTCCTGATGGTCCTGGTAGGTGATACTCGTTAATGTCAGGTGGAGCATAGCCATCGATTAATTGTAAACAAGTTTCTTTAGCATCATTGAGGACTCTAGAACGATTCATTGTAATTCTATCACTATTCGATAAAAATTTCATATCTCTTGCTTCCTGTGCGCTGCTAGCTACTTTGGCTGTACCGAGGTTCTCAAAAATTTTAACAATACTGCCCATCGGTCCTTTTGGTGATTTAGGATCTGCACTCCACCTTCTTAGCATTTCTTTACAACCTCCCCAAGCCGGAACAACACCTACTCCCACCTCAACTAGTCCAATGTAAGTCTCTGAGTGTGCTTGTACTCTATCACAAGCTAGAAGAACTTCACAACCACCTCCTAAGGCCAACCCTGAAGATGCTCCAACTACCGGAAAGTTCCCATGTTTGAGACTCATGAATGTTAATTGCCCGCCATGAACAAACTTGTTAACTTCATCCCAAGCCCCAACATTGCAAATGAAACTAGCAAGACCTAAATTTGCGCCAGCAGAAAAATTATCTCCATCATTACCGATAACGAGGCCTCTGAATTTACCAGATTCGCACTGAGATGCAGCCTCAGAAAGACCCTCCATTATGAGTGGATCTATAGAGTTCATTTTACTGATAAATTCAGCTAACAAAATATCATCACCCATATCCCATAACCTAATTGACGGATTTTTGAAAATCGGACTTTTACCTCTGCTAATATCTGAAACTGAGAGATAGCCCTCTGGCTTTGAAACATTTATGTAATCGCCATCTATCGTAAAGTAATTTAGACTACTGTCTTTTTCAGCGTAGAATAGGCCGTCTCCTACGCTCTCTAAAATTTTAGGTACATCCAAACCTTCGCTTTTTAGTTTATCTGCAAACCATGAAGGACCCAGCTCATCTAACATCTCAAAAGGCCCTTTTTTCCACATAAAACCATTTTTCATTGCTATGTCTACGTTAACAATATTCTCTGTAATTTCAGGAACTAAGGAGGCTGCATACGACAAAGTTTTAGAAAGAACTTGCCAAGCAAATTTACCGCCTTTGTCATTATACTCAACTAAAGCCCTTAGGCCCTTTTTTGCAGCCCTTACACTTTGTAAATTTTTAGGTTTAATAGATATTGAATAATTGCCATTCTTCAAATCCCTGGATTCTTTAACTTTTGATCCAGAAGATGAGTTAAGTCTGTAAAAACCACCCTTACCTTTTCTACCTGTATATCCATCATCTACCATGTCTGAAAATAATTGACTTATGCCTAATTCTTCTTGTTCTGAGTATGCTACACAGTAAGGATCGCCTTTTGCTAAATTTGAAATCATACTGTTGGTCACATGCGGAATTAAATCTATACCTACTACATCAGCCAAACCAAATATTCCTGTTTTTGGGGCACCAATTGGNCTGCTCATAACNGCATCAGCTTCTTCAACNGTTAAATTTGATTTGAAAGCTTCNACCATTCCTACTAATGTCCAATATGTACCTATTCTGTTACCGATAAAACCAGGAGTATCATTGCACACCACTATTTCCTTTCCAAGATTTATATCACAAAAATCCGAAACAATTTGAACTTTGTCTGANCTAACTTCACTGCCTGAAACAATCTCAAGTAATCGAAGATATCTTGGAGGATTGAAAAAGTGAGTTATCATAAAATCTTTAGCAAAAGATTCAGACATCCCTTTCACAAGTTGCTCTCTTGGTATAGTAGAGGTATTTGATGTGACTATGGAACCTTTCTTTCTATGCTTTTGAATTTTACTGAATACGTCATGTTTTACGTCTAGTCTTTCTAGTACTACTTCAATGATCAAGTCTGCATCTTTGATAAGATCTAAATTATCATCTATGTTTCCTGTAGTTATGAGTTTAGCATTTTTTTTATGCATTAGAGGTGCCGGACTTCCTAACTTAACTGGCTTAAGCATTTTCTTAACTGCACTATCAGCAATTACATTACGATTGGTTGCGCCATCTGGGACAATGTCCAAAAGTGTTACAGGAAAACCGGCATTAGCAACCTGTGCTGCTATACCGCTCCCCATTAATCCAGCGCCTATTACTGCCACTTTATTGATTTTCATTTAGGCCCTTTCAAGAACTGTTGCACAACCTTGTCCTCCACCTACACACATGGTTGAAAGAGCGTAGCGTTTTCCGGTTTCCTTTAACAAAGATGCTGCTTTACCTGTAATTCTAGCTCCACTAGCTCCTAATGGATGGCCCATTGCTATAGCTCCACCGTGGATGTTCAATTTTGACATATCAATCCCTAGCTCTTCAACACATGCTAGACTCTGAGCTGCAAATGCTTCATTCATTTCAATGATATCCACATCTTCTAAATTTACTCCAGCACGCTTAAGTGCTTTCTGTGAAGATAATACTGGTCCAATCCCCATTATTTCGGGTGCACAACCAGATACTGCCATACCTCTTATGTAAGCAAGAATTTCCAAATCATTATTGTTGGCGTAATCTGCTGAACAAACAAGCACTGCGGCAGCGCCATCCGTCAACGGAGATGATGTTGCTGCAGTAACAACTCCATCTTTGTTGAACGCAGGCTTTAATTTTGACATAGATTCGAGANTAGTTTCTGGTCTCACACATCCATCAACANCAATTCCATTGACTGGTATTATTTCATTTTCAAAAAAATTCCCATCTTGAGCTGCTGCTGCCTTTTGGTGACTACTTAATGCCATTTTTTCTTGATCCTCTCGAGAAATTGAATGTTTAGTTGCCAAATTTTCTGCAGTGTGACCCATTCCAATGTAAGCATCCATGTCAACTAAACTAGGATTTAACATTGGATTAAATCCAGCCATGGGTACTCTACTCATAGATTCCACACCGCCAGCTATGAATAATTCACCTGAACCTGACATTATAGCCCCAGCAGCTTGGTGAATTGCCTGCATTGAAGAAGCACAGAACCTGTTGACTGTCACTCCTCCTACACTATTAGGTAAACCAGAAAGAAAAACAACATTTCTAGCTAAATTCATTCCTTGTTCAGCCTCAGGAAAAGCACATCCTAGAATTAGATCTTCAACATCGTCTACTTTAATTGAATATTTCTTGATTAATCCTTTGACTACTTCAGCAGCTAAATCGTCTGGTCTAATCTTAGCTAAATCTCCTTTTTTAGCAGGTGTGAAGGGTGAACGAACATAGCCGCAAATTACAACATCTTTACTCATTAACTTTGGCCATTACAAATTTACTATATAAAGGTAAGGAAAGTGATTAATTTTGTAAAACATTTATATACTTTATAGCTAAACTTATACTTTAAATAGATATACAAGGTTATGATATAATGCAAGGCGTGAGTCAGAGCGATAAATTAAAATCTGAAAAGGAAATTAAAATATTAACACAACTAGGGTTAACAAAAGATGAAGCTCAAGTATACCATGTTCTCCTAGTCTCTAAAGAATCTACTGTAGGAAAAATTAGTAGATCAATTAATTTTTCTCGTGCCAAAATCTACGGAATAATTGATAATTTATTAGCTGATGGAATTGTGGTAGAAGGAAATAAACACCCTAAAACATACTTTCCAGTTAATCCAAAAGAAATATCTGACCGTAAATTAAAAACAATGCAAAAAGCTGCAGAATTGGTTGATGAAAAACTAGCTCCACTTTACAAATCCAAACCTGTTGATTACTTAGAAACATTAACTGTAAAAGACATGGAAATTTTTTCTCAAGTTGTGGACATGTGTGACAGGGCNAATGAAACAATTGACGTAATAGCTGCNATTCTTCCCTCTGAGATGCCTCGAAATGTATGTAAAGCATTTTCAGACGCAAGTGGTAGAGGAATAAAGGTCAGAATGCTATTTCCAGATAAAAAAACAAATATAGATTTGAGTCGTTTACAAGGTTTCTTTGAAGTAAGACTTGCAAAATCTATACCTGCAGCAGGCATTATTTTGATAGANAATAATGAGTTTTGCGTCGGGGGNCTGGATGTACCTGATTCAGATAATACATTAATTGGAATGTGGATGAATCAGCCTGAATTAGCTCGTTTGGCCAACTTGATATTTGATAATTTATACCAAGCATCAAAGGAATACAAAGCNTAAAAGTTAAATTGATCTAANATTGATTCNCCGAATACAAAATAATATATTGCTGCATAAAAAAGATAAATTATTACAATTAACCTAAAATATCTNTAAGCTGCCCTAGATATGAAACCCAAGATTGTTATATCGTCTTTTGGCTTATCATCCGCATGTGCAAACGGATCTTTATCTTTAACATCTAATTTAGCCATAAATTACGATTAACATCATAAATTAAAAATTATCTGAGACAACTAATATTAATTGAGCTTCAGTAAACTAATTATGAGTTCTCATCCAGACAACGAACCCATTCTAGGTTACGAACCTGGAAGTGCAGAAAAAGAAGCTTTACTCGAANANATNAATAGNCAAATGGAAGAAATTATNGAGATTCCTTGCATTATTAACGGAGAAAAAATTTACACTGGAAATACTGTAAATCAAGTAATACCACATAATCACAGACATGTTATTGCAAAAGTACACATTGCAGGCAAAAAAGAAATAGAGAATGCTTGCCAATCTGCAATTAATGCNCAAGANAGTTGGATTGAACTCGGAATGGATGAAAGAGCTAAAATTTTTGAAAAATGTGCCGAGAAGCTCGCTGGCGAATGGAGGATGAAAATTAATGCAGCCACGATGCTCAATCAAAGTAAAACTGCTTTCCAAGCTGAAATTGACGCNGCNTGTGAACTAATTGACTTTTGGAAATTTAATGCTTATTATGCTAGAGAATTCCATGAGCAATATCAGCCATTAGTTTCGCCTGAAGGTAATATCAATACTACAGAAATAAGACCTCTTGAAGGATTTGTACTAGCTGTAACTCCATTTAATTTTACAAGTATTGCTGCTAACTTACCCAGTGCACCAGCCATGGTAGGTTGTACTGCATTGTGGAAGCCAAGCCGAAATTCATACCATTCTAACTACTTATTAATGGAATTGATGATGGAAGCTGGACTACCTGCCGGAGTTATTAATTTTCTTCCAGGATCTGGATCTGAAATAACTGAAATCTGTCTTGCTAATCCAGATTTTGCAGGATTACACTTCACAGGATCTACTGCCGTCTTCCAAGGAATCTGGCAGCGTATTGCTGAGGCACTACCTAATTTGAGAAGCTATCCTCGAATTGTTGGAGAGACTGGCGGAAAAGATTTTGTCGTGGCTCATCCTGACTGTGACAAAAAAGGACTCCTTGTAGCACTACTCAGAGGAGCATTTGAGTATCAGGGACAAAAATGCTCTGCTGCAAGTAGAGCGTATGTTCCTAGTTCAGTATGGGATAGCATGGGAGATGACTTAGTAAAAGAGGTCGAAAAAATAACGAAATGGGAGACGCCNCTGATTTTTCTAATTTCATGACTGCNGTGATTGATGATAGAGCATTCAACAAAATAAACGGATATATCGATAGAGCTAGAGATCATACGGATTGTAAAATTATAACAGGTGGAAATAGCAATGATGAAACGGGTTGGTTTATTGAACCTACAATAATATTAACGAAAAATCCTAAGTCTGAAACTATGGTGGAAGAAATTTTTGGACCTGTTTTAACAATTTATGTGTACGAAGATAATGATTTTGGAGATGTTTTAGATCTGTGCGATAAAGCCTCACCATATGCACTTACAGGCTCCATCTTCTCTAGTAGTGAAGAAAACATTCAAAAAGCATACAACAAATTAAGATTTACTGCAGGAAATTTCTACATCAACGATAAGCCTACAGGAGCTGTNGTTGCTCAACAACCTTTCGGAGGTGCAAGAGCATCTGGAACNAATGATAAAGCCGGAGGNCCTCTCAATTTACTTAGATGGATTTCACCAAGATCNGTTAAAAGAAATAACCTCAAAATTCATGATTGGAAATACCCATTTATGGGTGAGAACTAAGATTTAGATTCTAGTGAATTACTGAAAAAGTTAACCAAACGGGATTCATATTCTTGGGAATACTCCCATAGTGCATCAACGTGAGCACTATCTTCTACTAGCCAAAGAGTGACATTAGCTTCAGCTTCTACAGCTTTGTCGTAGAATTTTTTAGAATGNTCATTAGATATTCTGACATCACTGTCACCATGAACAAGGTACATGGGCCTGTCACCAGCTCTAGACGCTACTTCCAAAGGCACTCTGTCCTCTAGACTAACACCAACTAATCTTTCACCCATAGTTATTGCCGGAGATGCTAAGATTCTAGGGAAACCAAGTCGTTCTAGCTCATTTCCAACTAAAAGAGGGAAATCAATTATTGGGCTATCTAACCACATGGCACCTATTTCGGACTCATCGAAAGCAAGAGTCGTTGCAAGTGAATACGTAGATATNCTAACTATACCGATAGAACTAGGATTATAATTCTTCTCAACCATCAACCAATCATAAGCTGCTAATACATCCAAATATTCTTTTTGACCTAAATAAAAATAATCTGAAACAATTTCACTATTACCATGATTTCTAAGATCTATCATAAAAACATTAAAATTATTCTTTGATAAATATGAAGCTGACAACAATATCTCAGGTTTACACTTTCCGTTCTCATAACCACCGTGAACAAAGATTACAACAGGTGATGATGAATTTACCTCTACGTACCAACCTTCAAGGTTAATACCATCCCTACTTGTAAAATTAATAGTTTCATAAGAATCAAACTGCCAAGGTTCAGCGTCAAAATCTTTTCGCATAGATATTCGTTGTTCGGAGTCTGCCCAAGGCTCGAATGATTCCCAATCGTCATCTACTGTCCAATTTGTTGGAGTGTTGGATTCCCACATACCACAACCATGAGGCACAGCAAGTGCTTGCTTAGCAATTACATGACCTAATCCAAACCAAATTGAAGGTAAAATCAAAGCTGATATTGCTGAAATAACGAAGAAAAGCTTCTTTCTACCTTTGATGAGCTGAGACAGATTAATCATGCTTGCGAACTGTTCATTAATATATATTTGAATATATTTACTTCTATTCGTCTGAGTCGGTTGATTCTTCTCCAGAATCATCGCCCGAATCTTCGGCTTCTTCCTCAGAATCTTCTTCAGTTACTGCCATGCTTGGTGCTGACTCTTCAGAAGGACTATCATCCATTCCTGAAGACATATCTCCACCTTGGTTGTTTTGATAGTAAACATAGAATCCACCCATCAAACTGACCAAAGCTACACCAATGAGTACCATAGGAATTGTTCTGGCTGAACTTAATGCAGAGCTAGTATCCTCAATAGTTTTCTTAGCATCTGCTACTTCTGCATCTGAATAACCACCTTTTAGAGTCATTATTGTGAAGTTGGCATTATCTGCTCTAACTGGACTTCCTGGAATAAAAGTATATCCAAATTCAGCAGTCCACCTTGAAGCTGAGCTAGCCCATGTTTGGTTGTCAGTGTAAGCTACATCTATGGCTTGAGCAACTTGAGTAGTTCCCCAAGGGAATGTAACTGTTACTAATATCGAAAAATCTTGATCTAAAACTGTAGCTGTAACAGGGTCAAGGAAAACATTTTCTTCATAATCCATCATCAAATTCAATGTTTGATCTTCGAGAATAGGTAGAGCTGCTCCCATATCCATCTCAGGGAAAGCTACTGGCATAACCATAACGTTTGTAACGTTTTCTTCTTCACCTACACTAACATTTCCATCAATCATCCATGGCATTCCTAAAGCCATAGTCTCGTTAATGGCTCCTTGAGTTAATGCGCTTACTTTTCCTGAAATTCCTGCGAAAACAAGAGGGTGGAAGTCTGAACCTAATTGAGCCTGACCTGCCATCATTGCTTCCATAGTTCCTGGAACTGC
>FUFK010046972.1_pt1 | contig 28274 bp, 52 predicted proteins | sample 1021851 | NCBI WGS metagenome assembly FUFK01 (sample SAMEA51879418, study PRJEB19060) | metagenome
TACTGCGTATATGTCACGACCTTCTGTGTACACAATATACCCCCTTTCTTCAAGCATCTTTTTCATCTTTATATCATCAATATGATGGTGTTCAATCTTAATGAATGTTGGTAGCACTCTCCAATCGTATGCTTTGAGAATATCCATTTCGTGTCCTTCCGTATCTATCTTTAGGTAGTCAATGCGAGTGATCTCTTTCATTGAGAGAAACGTCTGAAGTGTATAACAAGGTACTGAGATTTTTTTCTCAATCAAATGTGTACTTCTTTCTAATATCTTCTCTCCTTCCTGAGTAACTGCGTGTGAGATACCTCTTGTCCATTGTTGGTTTGTCTCCTTACTCAAATAAAATTCGATCTCTCCATCATAGGAACTGATTGCACACTCTGTCACATCATACTGATTTAACTTTCTTGCATACTTACTTACTGGTTCAACAAAGTAACCTAACCATCCATTATCTATCAATGGTTCAAGTGTATCGAAGTCACATACTCCGATCTCTACGAATATCTTTTGTCTCATCCCTTCAAAGTGTATATAACTTCCCGAACAACCATAACAGAGTTATGTATATGTTTAGATATTTTCACTATATGTTATCCCCTGCGTATCTCTGTGACCATATTGTTAAACTGTACTTTGTTCCTTTGGTAATTGAAGTGGACAGATGACCATGTGTCACTTGACCTGGAAATAGAATACACTTACCAATGGGAATATCTTTGTTACTAAACTTCTGTCTTGGAAATTCTAACTCTCCACCTTCATAGTCATCGTTCAACTTTATACTCCCAGTTACAAGTGAAGCATCATTATGTAATGGTAAATCTCTCTGTTTATCCATTTCATACTTTATNAGGAAAGCATCCCTCATTCCCCACATATGACAGGGATTCCAAAACTCTGATACTATCGGATATATGTGTGTATTCCAATGCTCCTCCAACTCATCCCACAATCCGAACTCCTTTAACCTTAACTCCTGTCCTTTGACCTTATCATAGGATAAAGACTTAAAGGTATGCTTTTCAGATAATGAAATCATTTTCTTACACATATCAGCACTCATAAAATCTATGAGTATCATATCATCTGAAAGTATATCATAACTCTTTGTCTGAGTATAGAGAATGACAGGATTGCCGAAAAACCTTTCATATATGTTATTCAGTATGACCTTTGCATCCTCTCCTCCATTTCCGTGATAGGCACAACTGTAACAATTTGTGACAGGATTGAACAACTGTCCATTTCTTTTGCTAATCTGTGGTTCGTGGGTAGTCAGAATATACCCCTCAACATCACATACAATATCACATTCGCCCTTGAGCAACTGCTTTTGAACATACAACTGGTCATCATCACTATTTTGAATCGGTGCTGAGAATAGTTTTTTCAGTTCATCCACCCGACCAATGTACATTCCTGAGTTTAGATACTGATATGGGGTGNTTTGATTGGTGTTAAGTGCCTTAAGTTCAGAACCGTGTCGCTCGTCTGGCCAGCAAAACCGCTCGGAAGAAAAAACGATATTATGAGAGAATTCAATATATCTTGATATTATCTCATCTGTGTAATCTGTAAGAAATGTATCATATCCATCAAGAAACAATATAATATCGTGATCTGCCTTATCCTTTATAAACTCTTTGACTAAGTTAATCTTATGACCACCTCCCTGACCTTCCATCGTTCCACCTTCCCACTTGACACCTTTCCCTAAGTTGTTCAGTTTCACATCAAACTTATTTGCTGAATGAATCAACTTACCTGCCTTAGTCTCATCTGTGGCAACTGTACAAACGTGCGTATCAAAGTCAACAAAGTAATCATAACGACTTGTTGGATTGATATTTGAACCTCCATCCTTTCGATCTCTGGGTACAATGACATTTTCTTTATATGCGACTACGTTCAACTTCTCAATCATCTGTGGTAGATACTCATCTACTGGAATGATCTTTGGTTTGCCTTTGGTCAGTATCTTTGCACTCTCTGGTGTAATGACGTATGCTAATCCCCAATATGGATATACTGGTTTGACATACTTATCATCAATCGGTATGCTCTTCTCCATTTCCTTCCAACCCAAATACACAAAGTTATATCCCTGCCTTCTTAACTTATATAACTCATCATACGAAAATTTGTCTGTAATGATTGCATCATCTTCTAATACAAGTACTGGTTCATTTGCCTTGATACATTGTTTCCACGCTTTCCAATGGGATAGAAAACAACCGATCTCTCCTTTGGTTAGTGGTGTCTTCAGTATTGGGTCAATCCAATCGTGGTCAGTATCAAAACCCATCTTGCGTAGGTCTGCATATTCAACCTTATATCCATCTACTGCCTTTAATACATCATAGGATATGAAGTCAGCATTATTCTGTTTGAATTTATCAAGTCTATCTCTGCGATGTGAGAGATTGATTACAAGTGTTTTCATTGTACGTCTGCGTAACGACCTTCTTGGGAATGATACATTGATATGTCAACATCATCCCTGCGGTTCTTAATGTATTCAAGTTCGTGCCAATTTGTATGATAGCACAACATCAAAACGTGTATCTTTTTATGTAATGATGTTCTTGCCTGTTCGGGTGGCATATCCCTTACACCCAACTCAATGGTTATGTAATGCTCTGGTTTTGCCCAACCTCTCTTTTTTGGTGTGGGGTCACATTTGAAGTAAACCCATCCTTCGTGAACCATACCTAATGCGGTAGTCCATCTTACATAATCATCAACCTGTGGTTCATACATTAATTAATCGGGAATTGCTCTGAGTTCATCAGGATTGACACCTTCCATCATAAGTTTTTCTAAGATCGACTTCGCTTGATCTTTCGTAAGTTTGATAGCGTCTTTGTCAACAATACTCCATCCTGTAGTAAAGTATTGCTCCACTCTGTACTTTCTGCTCATTTGTTGTTACCTTAAGTAAATTCCGATATGTAGTAATCAAGTGAAACATTATGTTTCTTTGCCTGACCTGTGTAATACATTTCACGATACTTGCGATTTGTTTCCCTTCTGAGATAATTCAGTTCGGATACGCTTGCTCGCTCCATATATGACTTAAAGGTAGTTATAAAGGTTTCAAGTTCGTCATCTGAGAGCATACTACCTCTTTGTTACTACATTATATATCCTCCATAATTAACTCCAATTATCTACTGTTTCTAAAACAGTATGAACATCAAGTAAGTCTTCCCACTCATNTAATATCTCACTATCATTGTAGTCAACTGAAGCATCAACNATTGTCTCAACTTTCTGATTGACAAACTCAAAGAGTGTGTCGAACTGGTCATCTGTAAGATTAATTGTTTTCATTGTTAAACTCCTTCAAATTCTAAATCAAAGTCCTTTGCAACATTAAGAAATACATCTTCATCCCAAGACATCATTTCTTCAAATGCTCCATCCTGACCNTAAGTATTCTCTCCTTCCTGTATCATTTCGTGAATGTGGTCAGTTACAATACCTCTGAGTTCTTCAATGTCCATTGTTGCAACTGTCTCTTTGACGAACCTTCTTGCAAAGGTTACATAATCTTTGCTGTTAAGTGAACTACTCATCAATCTCTACCTCCTTGACTTCGATAAGTTCGTGTCCATCTGTGAAGTCAGACACATCATAGTACTGATAGTTTCCATTTTGAAACTGTAGTCTTGCGTGTTCTTCATTCTCTGCATAGATTTCAACATCTGCATAAGAGATGAATTTTTCTGTGAAAACAAATTTCTTTGAACCTTTTTTAGTCATTGTTTGTTCCTCCGAATACTTTTGAGTAGTAACCAACTCTTACATAGTCTCTGTGAAGTACGCACATTTTGAATACATATCCGAATAAGTGTGATAGATCGTCAGGTGTCAACTCTGTGAAACTCTCCCAATCTTCAACTGCAATTGCATTGTCCATATCACAACCACCGCCAGTAGCGTATGATGGTGCTGACATAAAAACTGCATCTTCGTCAATCCAAAAGTGCATACCTAATCTTTCTGATACTGTGAACAATGTTGCTGTTCCGTCATCAGGTTTGATTTCCATTTTTGAAGTCATAGGGGTGTTCCTTTGTATATACCTATTATAATCGAAATAGGTTGAATTGCTACTGTCGATGTGACAGTAATTAAATTGTCTATTCGGGATAGACTTCCACACCAAAATGATTTACAATGACATCTTCAAGGTGGTCAATCTGTTCATCAAACATTATCTCTACCAGTTCCTCTATCAGTACTGGTGCGGTGTCAGGGTCATCTTTGATAAGTGATGCGATTTCATAAATCATATTTGCCTTGCGTCTATCAAGGTCAGGATAGGCATCATCTAACCACTTGTCCATACCATCTGTTGAAATTGCACTCATTAGTTTACCTCTAGTGATTTGTCAAGTACTTTGACATTTTTTTTAAGTGTCTCATCATAGACACGAATTGATAGTTCTCCATCAGCATCTACAAAACCATTACGATCAAGTGCATTTCCAACTATCTCCCATATTTGATGTACTTCTTCATCAGTAAGCATACCACCAATACTGTAGTAGTAAGTTCGATTGTACTGTCTCTTTGCCATTACACTTCCTCCAGTAAATTGGTTAACTTCTTACGAACTGAATAATAAATTGCATCTAATTTATCTGGGTAAGGGTTACGAACTCTTACTTCAAACTTGTGAGCTCCTGTGCAATTATGTAAATAAAGCAATTCTTCTTTAGTAAAATTCATTCGTAATACCCCAACTCTTCTTCTTGTTCTCTGATTTCTTGACTTGCCATAGCAAAAAAGTCTCTAATCGTCATATCAGGATATTGAAGTAAGTAAGAACATAATGCACCCATCTGCATATGCCTACTTTCTGCCATATGGATTTGTTCCATAACTGTGTTGGCATCCCACTCTAGTGATTGTTGTTCTGTCATTAGAAAAATCCTCCGTTGACCTCTGCATCTTGTAGTTTCTCAAACACTTCGACTTGTGTTTCTGATAACTCAAAGTCCATATCTCTCAATATGTCATAGAGTTTGATNNTTTCATACAGTTCATCGCCANTAAAGGGAACTGTNANTNNNAGTTTGTCAATCATNTNAANNATGCTCCGNAATAACATCCCAAGTAGANATNAAACTNTCTAACCAGTATGTTTGATTACCTGTAAGTTTACAGGCATTTTCTCCATAAAGGATGTCACACGCACTTCTATGTGGTAGTTCATTCTCATCTAACCACTTGTCGTAAACATCGCATAGGAATAGCATTTCTTTTGACATAAGGGGTTTCTCCTGTGTTATACTACTATTATAGCGAATCTAAGTCTCTACGTCTGTGTGTAGTGGACTCTTCTTCATCTGTCACACTCATACTATCCACAAGTGCATCAACCTTGCTACCATAGTCATCAGTATCGTGTGGAACAAATCCTTCCTCAAGTAATTGTTCTCTAACGTCTTTACCTTCAGATAAACTCTCAAGGTAATCTTCTCTCCTGTCTTTTTTGAAATCGCAATCGGTGTACTCTTTGATGTCCTCTACAACTTCATCATAACTATCATCCCAGTAGTTCTTTGCTTCATCAATAAATTCTACATCTGGCATATTTTCAAAATATTGGTCAAGATCATTTGTGACATATTCAACTAAATCTTTAGTATCCATATTGTCAACCATCCTCTCAACCAAGAATGATCTGAGTTCCTGTAGTTGGTTATGGGTCATACCAAACTTTTCGTATTTGATTTGATCGTTTTGGTTCATTAATCTATCTCCATCCAAACTTCGTTTTCTGGAAGTCCACCAAGAAGTTGCTGTATTTCGTCATAGACTTCTCTACCACTTCTACTCATTCTTTGATAGTCCCAACCTAAGTCATCTATAAGGGTTTTCAATCTGTCTCCCTCATCATTAACTTTGACCTTCTCTCCTAAGACTTTGACGTAAATCTCTCTTGCGTAGGATAATCCGAAAGTGTTGTCTCTCTCTTTTGCGAAAGTGTTGTCGTTTTTTGTGGTCATTAGTTTCCCTCCCAATTTAAGTAGTTGAATTCAGATATGTCAAGGTATAGTGGGTCGTGCAATTTTGCAACATCTTCTGGTTCTTGTCCGTCAGGAATGAACACAAACTCTTCGCAAAAATACTGTGCAGAACCTAACCCTGACTTTTCACAATGGTTTAGGATTTCATTGATGTCATCTTTACTAATTTTTAAGTCAGTAAGATACTCAACATCTTTCTTGATTTGTTCAGATGTGATTTTCATAAGGGGTGTCTCCTTTGTATATACCTATTATAGTGGTAAAACTGCCTTACTACCACTCTTAGTGGACACTTTTTTAGGTGGCACATCCAACTCTTCCATAATAATTTGTTTTGGTAGTATGTTATAGCAATAGTAACTACTACTGAATGTGATCTTGTCGTTGTCTCTGCCATCTGGACTAATAAACTTCATTCTCTTATCAAACATTAACAACTGCAAATCCTTATCTTTAAATAGTTGTTTTGGTGCTGAATCATTTAACCAAGTGTTTGTCATTATCAAGGCAAAAGGTTTGCCAAAGGATAACGCTCTCTCAAAGTATTTTCTCTTATTAGTAAATGGTGGATTTGATACGATTACATCCCAATACTCTGGTTCAAAGTCAAAGAAGTCAATACCCATACTAATATGAGTAGCAATAACTTTATTTTGCTTTGATATTTGTTTAGTAAATTCACTATCAATAGTATCAAAAGGACACCAGACTATAGCATCCTTTGGAATATACTTAAGTATTGGTTTGACACCATAGTCAGGTGTGTAACACTCATCGTTGTTACCCACCGAATACATTAACTTACCACTATCTAATTCTTGTACCATATTCCTTGATTTGTTTTGTACTAATACTTACACCTATTCTAGGGTCTTTCTTGTGTGATGTTCCCTCTTCAAACTGTTTCTTAATCTTAGGTAACAAAATCTTTAGTACGTTGTTAGCGTCTAACTTCCATACCTCTGCAACTCTACCACCATCAAATCTTGCATAGTAATGATTTTCATACTTACCAATTTTGTCCTCTATGATGTATCTGCATTGGTCTTCCCAAGTGTCCTGTACACTAATACCATTGTATGTACCATTAACATTCTTACCTATGGTTGACTTGTATTCACAACCACCAAATTCATCTATTGCATCTTCCCCTGCATAGTCATCTGCAACCTTATGACCAAGTAAACCTGCCATATAGATTTCTCTTGATCTTGCATAAGAGAATGGGTCTCCCCATCCCTGTTCCTCACACAATTCATACATTTGTTCGTAGAGGTCACGATACTTTTCTTCGGGGGTCATAATCATTTTGTAATTACTATTATTATAGCAAAGATTTTACCATATTACAATGTGGTGTGACAGTAATTTAACTGTCCTAGCCACACTCCATATCATACTTCGCCTGTGATACTATGATGCTGTCCACCTTTTCTCTGACTAATTTACACCATTCAATGTCATCATCGTCAAGATTTTGATTATGTTCAAGATAATACTTCAATGTATAATCTATGGTTGTTAGTTCGTAATTGTCAAATTGTTTCATAATAATCTCCATTGATTTTTTTCTACCATAGCACCACACTCTTGACAACTGAGTGCTGACCAACTAAAGTGGAATACTGTTTTACCCTGATTACAATGTGGGCAAACAATAAATTTACCTAACTGCCCTGCTCTGGTGTAGCGGTTAACTTTTTTTGTTATGGTCAAATCCTTAATAGCACTATTGACTATGTTATCAGACCAATCAATATAACTTGATAAATTCATTACCATTCCTCCTCTGGTCTTTTTGATCTTGCCTTTTCAATCTTTTTGTAAAACTTGTCAACAGTAGTTTCCAAGACTTCAAAGATTTCGTCTAACTCTTCCACTAATTCATAGTCATCGTTACCCTGAGAGTAACCCTCTAGGCAATACAGAATAGTGCTGATCTGTTCTTCTCTAAGAGTTAAATTTAGTGGTGTCTGTGGAAATTCACTTTTAATTTTAGACATCGACTTCCTCCATTACTTCACTTGTGTCTTGAATAGTCAACTCTACACCCATATCAGTTTCAATAATGGTTTCAAGTTGACAATTAGTTAAAACGTCATTCTTTAAGAAGTAGAATGTTAAGTCATCATCTTTATCTTGTAGAGATAACCACTCGATTAGTTCTTTAACTTTCATTTTCAATCTCCAAATTATCAATAAAGGCAACGCAATATTCAGTAAATTTTTTTACATCAATCGGTGCAACTTTGTCATCTTCTTCTCCAATATAATAAAATTGATTATTGATATTAGAGATCAAATTAAGAAGTTGTTGTTCGTTGTGTGTGTACTCCATTACTCCCCCACAAACTTGTAGTTGTAATCATCAAGTAAGATGTCTCTTACTCTTTCTCTGTCAAGAGAATCTCCATCCCCCCACTCACAAGACTTGTTGGTCTTATCACTACACATTGATAGGTAGTTCTCTGTTGCTCTAAGGATGTCAAACTTAGTGAGTGGTTGTTTAGTCTCTTGAGACATCATAGGATATAAGGGGTCATTCTGACCGTAGAAACTGTCAACGTAGTTCACAAAGTCTGTGAACATATCATTGAGTTCTGTGCTTGAAGTTCCTGAGTTCATAAGGGTTTCTTTGTTATGTACTTATTATAGTGTATCCATATCGCTTTTCAATAAAGCTTGTGACACTTTATGAACTGACCCAATTATTGTTCGTTAGGAAATTTAATCTGCTAAACTGATTTCTATTCACTAATTTGTATATACCCCACCTGTTCCACATTACATAACCTTCGCCATCTATTTCGCCATCATCATCAAATGTTGTCCACCATCCATCGTGTTCACATCTTTTAAGTGCATCCATCTTAATTGACTTAACTAACTTCCATAGTCTCATCAAGTTAGGGTCAATATTATGTGAGTGGGATATAGCATTAACTACATCATCTGTAATTGGTATTCCAGTACGGATACAATGATTGATAGTTTTTTTGATTTGTTGTGCTTTTTTGTCATCAACAAACTGAACCATAGTTGCCATTTGTTTTGCAAATTGACATCTATCATATACAAATGATTGAAACTTTGCGATAGCATTGCATTGAACATACAATACTTTGTCCACATCATTTTTAAGTGTATAATCAAGTGGTACTGCGTGAGTATCAAGTAAAGTATCTCCTGTAGCGATATACTCTGTGTGTGGTGCGATGATAATATTATGTTCTATCTTATATGGAAATAGATACCCAATCGTATTAGGTTGGTAGTAGTCATCGCCACCAATACCTATCAAATCTCCCTGATAGATATTCTCTGTTCTGACTAAATTATCAAAACATTTATGTAACTTATCTGCTAAATCTTGTTTATCTTTGTATAATATATCAATCTCTTCGTGAGAGTGACATATCATCTTTTTGACTTTGTTAAATACTGATTTTGTACCAACAAAAAACTTTCCGTTTTCGGGATTAGTTCCCCACACAATAGCAGGGCAACCATCTATTTTAAGAGATACCTTTCCCTGTAGAGTAAACCAATTAATTGCTGATAAATCTCCAGTAAGGATAGTATCTTCGGGGTGTTCAATGTGTTTGAGTTGCATTTGTCTGAGTGATAGTAGTTTGCTTTAAACTAATATTTTTCTCTTCTCTCTTTACCTATATTAACACATACGGATTATATAGTAATAATTATAGTCCAAATGGTAATAATCTGACACCATTTCTTAACAAGAATGTGTCAATAATTAGGTTTGCTATATTAGTTCCCCAATGTAGCATCCATAAGAATGAAGCAATAAAAATTAGTTTTTCTTTTAGTGATAGTTTCATTTTATCTTAAGTATAGGTATCCACCTGCCCATCCTACACAACGTGGGTCAGTTAAGAATAATAAGTCTTGCTTATTGCAAAAACTAAATCTAACGTGTTTTGTTGCAGGTGCTTTCCAAGATGCAGGTTTGTAAACATTTCCAAGAATGTCCTTTGCAATACCGATAAATGCGTGTACAGTAGTATCTCTCCACCTATCTTCTCTTTCATCATACTGTTCTCTAACTACTTTAATATACTTCTTACCTTCATAGTATCTGAATTTGTCCAACTTTGCTTTACCTTGCATAATCTTTACAAGTTGTTCTGCTGAATAAGTACACTCTGGGTCACGCTGTAAGTTATGCTCTAAACTTCTTACTGTGTCCTGTTTGTAATTCTCATCAAGTGCTTTACAATAATCATCGACATATCTTCTTAAGAATGTCTGATTTGTGTCGTCTGGGGTCATAGGGTTTTCCTTTGTTATACCTCTATTATAGCACTAAAAAAGGGGGTTGGACACCCCCTTGTGACACTTATTCAACTGTCTGCTTTTTTGGGATTTCTACCTCCTCTACGATACAATCGGTCATCTTACTGTAATCATCATTCCATTTGTGACGAACTGAATAACCAACCCATCTATCCTTGACAAATACATAGGCATACTCTTGCCAACAATCTATTCGTGTGAACTCATCAAAGTTTTTACTTAAGATCGGTGCTTCATCTTTCCCACCATAATAAGTTGCTCTAGGTTCTACATCTATATACTCTCCTGTCTCTGCATCATACTCACTATCTGAATAGCAACATCCCATATTGCCACCATCTATAAGTTCAGATGCTTTTTCATAAGTATTAAAATGTTCTTCGAGAGTAACACCTAACCACTCTGGGTATCCATCAAAGTGATGATATACTGAAAGGATTGAATCATCTGGTAATAAAATACCAATTCTTGAACGTGTTGACATAGTGTTTGTTTTTTTAATAAAGTGCGAGAAACAAAAACTTGGACTTACACTCATCGACTTCTTTTTCCGTTTAGGACTTGCACCTAACCCAATGGATGCCTGTTTTGTTTCCCCACTATTAATATAGCACTAAAAAACCCACCTGTATGGTGGGTTGTTACACTATTTTTACTGTCACACTAAATACCAATAGTTCGGTTAACCGTAAATGAAGTTGATTGACGGATGCCATTCTCTCAAACTAGAGTGTGCATTAAGAGAATTAGGATTTGTTGACGTTGGTTGGAAATGTGTTGCCAATGCAGGTATTTTTGTTGTCCTTCCCTTTGGTTTACCAGAAGACCCAGAGGGGGATTTACTTGGATTTCAAGTTGTGAAATCAAGTAGAGTAATCAGACTTTCTGATAGTGCAAAAAAAGCACTTGATTTTGCAATTACGATGTCAAATTAATCGTCATAAACTAGACACTCTGGTTCGTCAGGGTGCAAGTCGCAAAATAATTCTAGTGCGTTGGGGTCGTGATGATCTCCCGCTTTAATTTCTTCCTGATGATGTCCAACGTATTCCTGTAACTCTTGAAGCTCATCTTTGTAATGTCTTCTCGCAGCTGATGAAACAGTTGGATCTTCGATTTTCTTTTTATCGAACTCGATGTGTTCTTCTATTGTTTTCATAATGTTCTCCTTGTTACACTATTATTTATGTTTTCTAGTTTAAAAATCTAGTTTAAAAATCTAGTTTTAATGTTCGGTTAAATCCCAATGCCACTTAATTGACTTGATAAAATCAAATGTATCTTCCATATAAGTTTTATCATTGTTGTCATACTTCCACTCACATAGGTAATTTCTCATTTCCTGTAAGTTCTGGAAATCTCCTTTATGATTATAATTTTGGTCGTATAAATGATACTTCATTATGCGTCAGGATTAAAAAATGTTCCAAAGAAACCGCTATCTCCATCTTTACGGTTTTCTAATTTTTCAAGCATTTCAGTTGCATCTATAATGTTGTCTATCTGTGCCAACATATCAGCAATATGCTTACTTACAAATGGTTTTTCTGTCCTAGCTGCACACGCTAGTGCATCTTTTAGATTTTCTTGTGCATCCCTTAATGATGCCTTAACTGTTTCTGATAATGCCATTATACTTTGACCCATCCTGTATCTGTCAGTTGAAAACCTTTTGCTACTAATTCATCTTCACTCATACTTGCTGTATTCTCTGTTACAGTTTCAATGTGATTATCAGGTAATTCTGTATAATCTATCCATCTTTTTGAGTTTGTAATCCAAGTATGGTCATCTTCTGCAGCTGCATTAAGTTCAACCACGTTTTTACTTTTATCAACACCATATAACAAGTCTAAGACTTCCTTACTGTGTCTTGCACAAACACGATGATATTGAGAATTTCTTTTCAATGTCAACATTATACAATCAAGTATGTCCTGTGGACTTTCAGATGTAAGTGCATCCTCTATTGAATCCTTTAAATTATTAAGGGATGGACTTGAAAATTCTTCTATCATTGATTTTGATCTAATTGAATTGCTTTTTCCATGATACCTTGAACCTCCTTAGAAGTCAAGTTATTCATCCAACTCCATTCGGGGTCGTTTTTATCCCATTCGATAGTATAACTACCGTCTTTATTTTGATTGATGTTGAGAGATTGATTGGTCATCTGTGGAAAGTTTTAAAGTTCGTTTAATAAGTTTTGCGTATTTCACTTCCGTATCTGTATATAAATCTGGATTTGCCTTTGCTCTCTTAATCAATATTTTTGCTGCCTTCTTATCCTTCATCAAGTTTTAAGTTATATTAAGAAGTATTTAGTATATTAGGAATTGAAGATATTTTTAATCTCTCCTGATACTGATGAACTACTCTTCTTAATTTTAATTCTTGTTTTAAATCTTTCTTCGTGTTCTGCTAGTTTCATCTGAACTGTCATCATTTCATCCTGTAATCTTTCTATCCTTTCATTCTGTTGTTGTATGTGTTCTTCGACCATAAAGTTCTCCCCACTCAAAGGGTCTTTCACTCTGATTTCAAACTGTTCTTCTGGTGTCAACCTATCTCTGTATGGGTACAACCAATTCTCTACTTCGGATACACATACCCATAGAAACTCACGAATATTAAATAAAATTTTCATTTGTTTTTACCTCCACATTCACATACATTATCCAAGTTTCTTATCTTCTCTAAGATACTAACAACAAGTGGGTCAGTATCTCCAAGTAGATAATACTCAATCTTCTTTAACTCTGGTTTAGTTAGATCAATCAACATAATCGGTATAATCGTGTGGAATTTTACAAGACATCATAGATATGTATGTGTCATATGGTATCCATGCAGGGTCTTCATCTTGAAATTGTACTTCCACTTCTTTGACATTTTTTTGATAGAACCTATGATAAACAGTTCTAACATTCTTAACATAAGACAATAGATTAATCATATAAATGGTTTCTCCAATTATAAACCCCCTGACTTAAAAAGTCAAGGGGTTGTTTTTTTATTCTATTTTAGTTAAGGTGGATGAGTGAATTGATACATTTGCTAACTCGGTAAACTACTATTAACGAATTAAAACCTCCTTACATATTCTTTTACATTCTGCTTGCTGTTCGTCACATTCGACTAGGCACTCGTAATATTCTGTGATTAAATCGTTATCCTCATCATAACCATTGAGTTGATTTAGTGAAATTAAGTTGTGCATTTGAATCGAATTATAGTGGACTAAGTATGACATAATGTAGGAGTTTTAGTGCATCTTGTTTCTCCTAATTCTGAAAATATTTAGACCAAAACTGTCTGTAAATCCTGATACAAATTAACAAAAATTTATGCCTACGCACATATACCTAGTGCTTAATCTCTCTGTCTCCAATCGTCTGAACGCTCTTGTTTGAACCAATCAGCAATGTCATCTGCACCATTAAATCCTCTTTTAGGTTTTCTGTCTGGATTGCCTATGTCCAAATATTTAAGGCACGAACCATCATCATCTGTTGCTAATCTTCTTGCTCTACTCAACATACCTCTAGCACTTGTATTTGCCTTTGCCAACTTATTTGCCCATATCATGTCTTCCAATGAAACTTCAGTTCCAGCTGCGATGTCTTTACAAATTGCTTGCAATCGTAAACGGTATTGTGTAGATAGCATAAGATAATCTAATAGTTCTCATTATATATTTTAATTGCGAAACCGTTAGTTTATATGTATTAGTATGAACACATTACCGCCACTTTGTAAATGGTTTTGACTCAACTGCTATCCTATCTTTAACTTCAATTAACTTTGCTGTCTCTAATTCATCACTCTCATCTGCATAGGTATGATGTGTGACTTCTTTTAATGTTTTAAGGTATTCTAAAACGTGTTCTCTTATCTGCATCAGGTCTTCATAACAACCTTGATTATATGCACAACCACGCAAGTCGTGGTCAGGTTTCAGTACTGATTCAGTAAATAAATCCAACGCTCGCTGATACTTTTGTGCAGAAGTTTCAACTCCATCAATTGAGTTTTGATCGTGCATTTTTCTTCTCCTTTTGAATACCTTTTTTTATGTATATCATAGCACACTCAAAGTTCTTTGAGAAGTGTTCTACGATACCATTATGCACTATGGCAAACTTTCTTCCGTTTGATGGTACTGCTGCCCACATACCATCTTTAGATACCCAACCAGTTGGTTGACCGATCTTGGCATCTAATAAAGAGGGAAATGTGGTAGGGTAGAACGATTGATAATTATCTCCCCTTGCCATTAAAATACAGCAGTTACACTAACAACAGTAGCATTAGGATTTCTTGCAAGTGCAACTTGCCTTGCTTCCTGATAATCAACTGCTCTTACTTCTTCAGTAAAAACTTGACCTGCTACAATGAGTTGTACTTTACAACGCATTAGAAAAACCTCCCTTTGGTTGCAAATTTAACGATTGCAAATGATGAACCTATACAAAATGTCATCAATGCTAGGGTCAGAACGAATCCTTCAATCATAGTATCTCCTTTTGTTTACTCTTCTATTATATAATATCCAAGATGTTTATGCAAGGCTCTTGTGCCACTTTTTTAACTGGTTGATAATCTTGTATTCTTTTCTGAATTAAGTTACCATAGTCTTCGTTGAGTTCACAACCAATATAATGACGATTAAGTGACTTCGCAACTGCAGCTGTAGTTCCTGCACCCATAAATGGGTCGAGTACTGTGTCTCCTTCTTCACTCCCTGCAAGTATGCAAGGTTCTATTAAGTCAGGTGGATATGTGGCAAAATGTGCTTCCTTATATGGTTTAACTGTTACTGACCAGACAGAGCGTTTATTCTTTGTTGGATATGATTTTGTAAGTCCGCTATGGGGTTGGAGTCCTGTTCCTTCGTTGTGATATTTTCCATTTGTTCTGTCTCTTGTTCCCCAATCTTTTGCGGGTTCTTTGATTGCTTCATTNTCNTANNNATATTTTNTATTTTTACTNAACAAAAATATATATTCGTGTGACTTCGTACACCTGTCTCTCACACTCTCAGGCATCGGATTTGGTTTATGCCATATTATATCTTGTCTCAGATACCATCCATCATTCCTCATTGCAAAGGCAAAGAGCCAAGGTATTCCGATTAAATCTTTTTCTTTTAATCCATCTAATTTGTTACCTCTTTTATTACATTCATCTGGTAAGTCTTGTTTTGTTTTAGATACTGATTGTTTAGGGTATGATTGTCCTTTTCCTGGTCGATAGTTATAGTAACTATCTCCTAAATTAACCCACAAAGTACCATCATCAGTTAGAACATCCCTAACACTACGAAATACATTTACAAGACTTTCAATATATTCTTCTGGTGTTTCTTCGAGTCCTATCTGACTATCTTGTCTAATCGCACCACACTTAGGGCAAACAGTTTTGTATATTGCATCCCCAACCCCTGCCATTTCATCGTGATTTTTATGTCCTGTGTTGCAATTCTCTGCTTTAACTTTACTATCCCTTCTATGATTACAATTAGGGTCGCCACCTATCCAAGTAGCAGTTCCATAATCTCTCAATCCATAGTATGGTGGAGATGTCACGCAAGTTCTTGCACTCTGTGGTAAAAATTCACTTAGTGTTTCCTTACAATCTCCAAATAAAATTGTGTCTTTCATCGTTTTAAAAACTCATTCAAAATCCAAGAACTACTGTTCATCTTGTCATCGCCACCAACACCCCACTCAAAGATAACTCTTTCATTCTCTTGGAATTTAAGATACTCTGGTACATTGGTGTTTACTCTGTCTCCTCCATTACAGAATATCACTTTATCATACATTTGTAAACACTTGTAGATTGCCATACAAGATGAATTGTCAGTATCATCATAAGTAATCGTCAAATCAACTGGTTTAAGTTCCTTGACGATTGCTCTTCTCTCCTTCATTGGAAGAAAAAACTTTCCTTTCTTACGAATTAACCACTCATCAGAATTTAATCCCACGCATAATGGTGTGTTTGGATATAACTCTTTTGCATTTTTAAAGTATGAAATATGACCTGTGTGTATAGGGTCAAATCCACCTGTGACTAATACTATCTTACTCATCGTGTAATAACTGTTGTAGCTGCCTGTCCTTTGTTGAAGATAGTATCAACTACTGCTTCAACCTTTCTTGCGGTAGTAATACCAACATTAGAGTAAACTGGTACACATACAAGACCAAATACTTTGTCAGCATCGCCCTTACGAATAACTCTACCGATTGTCTGACTAATACCTATGTAGTCCATAGAACGCATAAACAATACTGCTTCAAGACCATTGACATTGATACCCTCTGAGAGTATGCTGTGATGCAATACAACAAACTTTTTGTCTGTCTTACCCCACTCATTAAGAGTATTGAAGAAAGTCTCTCTGTCAACCTTCTCCCCATCAATCATCGCACCTGTCTTTGCTGTGATAAACATATAAGAGTAACCACGAATCGCAAGTTGCTGTACGAAATCTGTCTGTGATATAAGTGCAACAATCTGTCTGGTTGACTTAGCACATATCAATACTTTGTTCTTATCAAGATTGTCAATCGCACCAATCATTTGCTCATTGTCTCTGTCTGCAACCAACTCATCTTTCTTGAGTATTCTTGAACGATATACCTTAACTTTAGGTGGTAGAATGTAACCCTGCTTGACTAACTTTGGTGCAGGTACTTGACATATCACACCACCATATACCTCTGTCCAGTTCATACCTGCTTTCTCAGGAGAACGACTATGCTTTGGTGTAGCAGTAAAGAAATAACATCTACCTGCATACTGAGAGAAGTAATCAGTAGCAGGGAAAAAGTTTTTCTGTACTGAGTTGTGTGCTTCATCAAAGTAGATAGTATCAACATCAATACCACTTTCTTGAATTTTGTGTAATGAATGATATGTTGTAAATATAATAGTTCTACTGAAGAAATTTACTAAGTTCTGTTCAACAAATCCCTGTATTTCAAGTGGATTAGTGGTGCTAAACATACCTTTGATTTTACCACTATGAACGTGCATCACATCGACATCATTGTACTTCTTATCAATGATTTCCATAAATTCGTGTGATAGTTGCTCTGCAAGTAGTATGCGTGGTGCAACAACTACAACTGTACCATAATCTTCCAACTGCTTGACAGCATCCATAATCATACAGATGGTCTTACCACCACCAGTAGGAACAATAACCTGTCCTTTGTCGTGGTCTGTCATTGATTGGATTGCTTGCTCTTGATGTGGTCTTAGTTGCATTAATTTTCTTTAGATGTCTATATTGTAGCAGTAACTTCCCTCTCTGTGTGGTTGAATATGCCAGTTACATAATTGGTTACATAAAGATGTTTTACCTTTGAACCTGAGTGATCTTTACCCTTACCAAAGTTCTGCATATACTTAAAATCTTTTGTATGAATATAATAATCTTTTAATTCTTCACGATAAAAGTCACAATCAGAATGAATGAATAACCATTTTGCCTTTGTATTCTTCATTGCTTCGACAAGTCTTGTATGAAGTGTGTCCCCTCCATCCCCTGTAGAATATCCAAGTCGATCTAAGTATGGTGGGTCTAAGAATATCCAATCATCATCAGTACACTCATTAATAATGTCAATTGCATCTGTATTGAGTATCGTTGCTTTCTTAGTAAAGAATTTATGATGGTCAGGAGATAGATTGCAACTCATCTTCTTATAATGTCCAAAAGGAACATTAAATTTACCTTCTGAGTTATATCTTTCCATACCTGAGAAACACAACTGTCTCACAACAATATACGCAATAGCATACTCTAATTTACTATGACTATCAGGTTCATTAATAATATCTCTTGATGAATAAAATACATTCTCTAACTCATCGTGATCGTATGTCTTGATCTCATCTATTCTTCTCTGTATCGTTGGATAATTATCATCCCCTATCTGTCTATAAAGATTAATAACTGCCTTATTAATATCATTTAATATACAAGTATCTCCATAGTGTAGTGCAACAGCAGAACCACCACAAAATGGTTCTACAATCCGTTTGAACTCTTTGGGTGCAAATTCTTTGATCCTAGAAAGTTCTTTTGTCTTTCCACCCTGATACTTGATAACTGGTTTCATACCAATATTATAGCACATCAATAGTGTTTTGACAATTCGGATATATATGATATAATGATAATACTATTGTATTTGGCATGGAAAATAATAGAATAACTGATTTTATTATAAGGTATAAAAATGTTTTTACAAGAGAAGAGTGTAGAGAAATAATTGAATTAATTGATTTTTTTAGTGAAAATAGTCTTCTTTTTCCTCAAAAATTAAATAATCGACCTTTTCAAGATCAAGATGCTAATAACATAATGGTTGATAGTGGTATAACTTTACCAACAGTCCATAAAGTTACCAAAAAAATATTTCCAAAAATATTACCTTGTGTTGACAAGTATCTCGAACAGTTCCCAATATTAGGCACAAGACAATTTATGATACATGATTGCAAAGTTAAAAAAATTATGTGTGGTGCTGGATTCCATGCTTGGCATTATGAAAATGGTAATGTCTCAAGTGCAAGAAGAACATTCGTAATTCAAATTTATCTCAATGATGATTTTGATGGAGGTGAAACAGAATTTTTATATCAAAATAAAAGAGAGAAAGCTATAGCAGGTGACGTATTAATTTTTCCTTGCCAATACACTCACGTTCATAGGGGTAATCCACCTATTGATGGAGACAAATATCTAGTTACCTCTTGGGCTTGGATACAAAGTGAAGATCAATGAAAGAACAACTTGAAGCAGAATTATATTGTGAACCATTTCCCTTAATGGTTATTAATAATTTTTATAATCAACAAGAACTAGATTTAATTTGGAAAGAACTAGATTTTTACACTGCTCCTAATAAATTATTTACTGCTGAAAATTATGGGGGTGTCGTTGGATATACAAATGCAAAAGCTATTGTACTAGATGATTTATATAAAAATTATGAAAATAATGAAAAGGGTGTAAACTTTAGAAATATATCTAACATATTAACTGTAAATCGAAAATTATTTGAAAGTGGTGTGTTAGATACTTTTTCTAGTTTACATGGGTGTGTAAGTATTGCAAATAAAACTAATCATGATATTACCAAAGTCAGGTATTACCACGATGGTCAATACTATGATCCACATACAGATAAAAGCACAATGTTTCTTGCTTTCTCATACTTCTATAAAGAACCTAAGAAATTTGTTGGTGGAGATTTAGAATTTCCAAAGTATGATTTTAAATTACCCTGTGACAATAATTCAATGGTAATATTTCCTGGTTGGGTTGAGCATGGAGTCCGAAAGGTAAAAATAAAAAACTCTGATTACTATGATGGTTGGGGAAGATATGCTATTACTTCTTTTTTTGGTTGTAAAGATAAAAAGAAATGAAGGAAACTCCTAATTTTATTTCAATATATGATAATGCTCTTACTAAAAATGAGTGTGAATTAATTATTAATGAATTTGAATCTAACAAAGATATACAAGTTGAGGGTAAGAGTGGTAATTATGAAGTACAACCTAAAGTAAAAAAATCTATTGATATTGGATATAGAATGAATGACAATTCTACAACATCAAGTATTCTAAGCAAATCATTGAATCATCACGTTGAATTATACAAGGAAAAGTACCCTGATTTAACTAATTTGATTTATCCTTGGGAATGTATGAATTTATATAATATACAAAAATACCTCCCAAAAGGAGGATATTTTAGTCGTCATTGTGAGGTTGCAAGTATAGTTACCTCTAATCGTGTTCTAGTTTGGATGTTCTATCTTAATACAGTACCTAATGGAGGAACTCTTTTTCCATCATATGAAATTGGAACAAATGCAGAACAGGGTAGATTAGTTTTATGGCCAGCGTATTGGACACACGGTCACAAAGGGCAGATAAGTGACACCCATATAAAATACATCGCAACTGGTTGGCATATATTTACAGAAAAAATAGTTTATTCTTGTCCTATTGACTATAAGGATTAATAAAAAAGATATTGCTCACCACCTTCACCACCATTGCCATTACTACCTGCTTTACTCTTACCACCAGTAGCATTTCCTCCATCTTGACCTGGACCTCCTCCAGCTCCTCCAACTCCACCTTCTGCTTCCTCATTATCACCTGCATTACCACCTGCTCCACCAGCAAATGTATTGGGTTCTGCCACAGTTGGTTTTCCAGGTTGACCTGCGGTAGCTCCAGCAACACCACCAGTTGACCCTCCAGAACCAGCGGGTATACCAGCACCGCCACCTCCTCCACCACCACTAGCAGAGTTTCTATCACTCCAAAAGGCAAAACTATCATTTTGTTCAGATCCAGAACCTGAACCTCCACCACCTCCACCAGCGACTATTGCACCACCACTAGCAATAGAAACAACATTTTGCATTCCTGATATTAATTTCATTGCACTTGATCCATTACCACCATTTTCTCCAGGACTTTCTTCATTTCCAGTATCACCACCATTACCACCTTTACCAGCAACTTTACCATTTGAACCAACATCTATCGCAAAAGTAGTATCGCTTGGCCAACCAGCTTGATTTACGTTATTGTTTGTGTTTCCCGTTTTAACTGCAACATCATTTTTATCAGATGCACCTACTGAACCAAATGTCTTATTGATATGAATTATAACTTTTTTACCACCTTGCCATTGACTTTTTGTAACTGAAGTTCTATAATTGCCAACAATATTATAATCACCGTTTGCATATCTATTAGCGTATACATCTAGATCAAAATTTGTACTACCAGATGAATGTAAATCTACAACTATATTTGCTCTTTTACCATAAAAATCACTATATTTGATTTCTCCAGATGTTGGAATACCAGTATCTAATGGTAAATTTGTTAATTCACCAAGATTTTTATTACCAAAATCAGGATGACTGGTTCTATATCTACCTAAACTTCGACCAGGATTTTGACCGAATTCTTCTTCTATTTCTTGAAATGATAATGGTGGATTTGGTGAAGCAGATGATTTAATAGTCATTATGTGTCGATAGCAACTGTAGAACCTGCGTTGAACTGAATTGAGTTACCAGTTCCAGAACTTATAGCTTGAGTAATACCCTCAGAACTATTTGTAGCATTACCTGTAACATTTGTTCCGATAATTCTTATATTACTATGAGTATTACCGTTAATCTGAATACCATAACCCTGAGTTCCAGTTCCAGCTAACTCATCAGTATTACCACCAATCTTTCCTCCTGTGATGTAAACATTATTTGCATTTGTTCCAATTACAATACCATGATAGGTTCCAGAACTACCTCTACTGTTTCCACCGACTGCTGGATTTACAATACTACAATTATTTGTAGGTCCGTCTATTAATATTCCATGTAGAGTGTTATCTCGAACATTTGGATTGGTAATATTAAGTGATGAGTTTTGTGATGCACCAATATTGATACCATTACCATTATTTGTAGATGAGAAACAATTATCAATGGTCACAAAATTACCAGTTCCATTGATGCTAAATCCGTCAGATGATGCTCTTTCCGCTTCAGAGTTTTGGAAGTAGAAGAAATTACCATCCCAACTACTATCTGAATAGAATGACCTCTTCAATCTTATCGCAGATGTGTTAGTCACATAAACTGTTGATACTGTATTGTATATTGCGATACCATCAACATTTGCATTTAATGCTGATCCATCAGGTGATCCATCAAGCACACAATCTTGAATACGAATTTGGTCTATGACCTCACTTCCATTTTCATCTAATTTAATTAATGCACCAGCACCCTCATTTGATGGAACATTTCTAAATCTACATCCTCTTATTATTGAGTCACTTAATCCCTTGAATGTAATACAATTAGCAACACCATGAAATACACAATTCTCAATCAAATATCCTTGACAACCTGCATTCGCTAAAACATAAATTGCACCATTTCCACCACTTATACCACTGTTTCCACCATTACCATTTGCTGCTCCACCCTTAAATGTAATTCCTATGAAGTGTATTGCACGAGAGTTGGTAATGTTGAAGAATTCATCATCAGCGTCTCTTCTTAGAACAGTTCCACCAGCATCAGAACCTCCACCATAGTTTTGATGACCAGAACCTACAAAACGTATTGAATTATTACTACCACCAAGTGAAATTGCAGCGTTAAGATAAAACATTCCACCAGGGAAGAATATAGTTCCACCATTTGTTCCTAGTGCAGCAATCGCATTATTAATTGCAGTTACATTTGTACCATCTGTCGCACTTGCATCAAGACCATAATCGGCAGCATTTACAAATCCTGCACCTAATCTACTATCCCAACTTAAATTTCCAGACGCATCAGTCTTAAGGAATTGACCATTTACAATACTATTGGGGAATGTTAATGTATAACTTGCACCAGCACTATGAGGTGGTGATTTTAATTTAATACCATGACTTTGTGCTGAACAATTGAGTTGTAATGTACCATCATTTCCTCCAGCTCCTCTAACTTCAACAACACCAGATCCATTTGGAGTGAGTTTGATATTACCATTTGATGTGCTTGTATTAATTTCCTGTGCTTGTACATCTAATGCTCCACCTAATTGTGGTGATGTGTCTTCTACAATATTACTAATTCCACCTCCACCTCCACCACTTGCAGCGATAGTAACACTGTCATTTCCAGCGTTTGTTGTGAGTGTTACATTAGAACCAGCGACTAATGTTAGTGTATCAGTCGTAGAGTCTGCAGCGACTGTCGATTGTCCAGCTACTGCTACATTTGAGAAAGCATTTTGATTTGCTTCTCCTCCTCCACCACCACTACCGAGTGAACCCCAAGAAGATCCATTATATACCTGAATAGTATTAGTGCTTGTATTATAAACGAATGCTCCTGTTACTGTACTACCAGCTCCAGAATGTCCATTAATAAAAACATCTCTTTGTGCGGTTGTTACCTTTGGTGGAATCATATAAGCAACTTTTGCTTTACCACCTGTTGGGTCATATACATTTACTACATCAGAGAAGTCAACTGCTGATCTTCCTGTACTACCAACTGAGATTGAATTATGAATGTATACATCAGATCTTAATTCAACATCCACCTGAGTTGCACTGAATACAGTTGTTCCGACCCCAACTCTTCCGTCTGAAGTTACTATAACTTTACTATTTGAATTGCTGTTGATGTTTACTGCAAAACCTTGATCTGTAACTCCAATACCAATTCCAGAGGAAGTTAATTTTGGAATTGTTGATATACCTGTGTTAGGTGAATTAATTAATCCAGTTAGATTACCAGTTGCATTTCCAACTAAATTGGCATTAATTGTTGTTGCATTAAGTGTCCCTGCTGTAAATGTTCCTGTGACTGCGAGATTTCCACCAACATCAAGACTACTTGAAATTTTAGCACTACCGAAAACATCTAATTTTTGTGATGGATCTGTTAATCCAATACCTAGTGAACCTCCAATACCAGTCAGGGTCATCAATCTAGTATTAAATCCTTTGTGCCAATGGAAGTCTCCATCAACACCACTCGGATTATTGGCACTTATATGATAATTAAAGTTACCTGTGCCAAAATTTATTATATCAAGTGACTGTGCTGAACTATAAGGTGCACCACCTGAAACTAAACCATATCTAAATTCTGCGTTATTTGTTTTACCTGAACTAGGTTCACGACCAACTGTTAAAGCTGCTGAACCTGTATCACTGGTTACTTGTATCTCTACGTTACCAGACTTTCTAACCTGAATATCATGTGCAGGTGTATCAGTTCCAACACCAATCAAAGGAGAAATTAATCCTGTTGTTGCTGTAATTACACCAGATGCAACAATATTAGTTGTATCAAGTTGTGATGTAATAGTAACTCCTATCCCAGATGTTTGTAATTTTTTGTTTCCAAAATGGTACAGACTTGACCCATCAGAATATTGAAAATCTGCTATTTTTCTACCTTCGTGTCCACCTGTAGGACTTCCTACAATATTTGTGAAGTCACTATGGATTCTAAATGGATTATCACCATTATCCATATACTGTTCAATTCGGAAATGTCCCGCTGTACCTGAACCATGAGGGTCTAATTGAGTTCTTAAGTCACTACCAAAGACTGCGTGTACATTATCACTGAAATGTAACATGGAGTTGGAACCATTGTTCCTCCATCTCATTCTCTGTAATCCATCTGTGGCACCACCAAAGAAATCGACCTGACCACCTATGGGTGGATAAAACGCAACATTATTACTAAAAGTCGAAATACCTGATGCATTGATAACGCCAATTGCTAAGTTAGGTGTGCCAGATAAATTAGAAGCAGTTCCTGATATATTACCAGTCAAATTACCAACAAAATTTGTCGCAGTTAATGTTGCACTTGTTGCGTCAAATGTAAAATTAGGATTGGTTTGAGGAAGTTGATTACCTGTTGCTGATTGTGCAAACAATACATTACAAGAACTATCTCCAACTTGATTTGTTAATGTAACTCTTGTTGCAGCTCCTGTTACGTTACCAACAACATCACCACTTAATGAACCCTTAAATGTGGTTGCAGAGATAATACCAGATGCATTTATATCACCAACCGAACTAATACCTACACCTCTTCCACTGACTCCTCCAATTTGATTTGGATTTTCACCAACTTGGAGAGCAAATTGAGGATTTGTAGTAGCTATACCAACTGTGCCACCTGTATTGTATATGCTACTTACACCAAATCCAGCATTAGTATCTTCCCACTGTGAGGTAGGCATGCCTTGTAAAAATCTAGCATCACCATAGAATGTAACGATCCCTGCTCCTTGTGCAGTCACTATTCCACTTTTTATACTTACACCAGCACCAATTATTTGAGTTGGGACAATCTCAGTAAGCGTAAGTATGCCAACTGTAGCATTTGTAATTGTTGCGTCACCAATTATTTTTACATTTCCACGAACATCAAGAGCTTCTGTAGGCACAGTAGTTCCAATGCCAACCAGACCAGTTTCAGTTACTAACAGGTTGTCATCATCTACCTGAACACCGTTACGAAAATTAAAATTCTTCTTGATATTTGCCATCAGTTATTTTTTTAGTTATTTATGAACCCTCAAGTGCAGAAACTTTAGCAGAAAGTTCCTTGACTGCTTGTATGAGGACAGGAATTAATTTTTCATAACGAACTGCTTTGATACCATTCTCTCTAGTGGTGGTCAAACCTGTTAATCCAAGTGCCTCAACTTCTTGAGCAATAACACCAAGATCCTGTGCACCGTCTAAAGCTGTGTGATTTTTAGATGCATTAGAACCTGATTTCCAAGTAAATGTATAACCACTAATAGACTTAATTTTATCTAAAGCATTTGGTATCGCATTAATATTTTCTTTTAAATTAATATCAGATGAATTAAAAGCAACAACATCACCATCACATCTGAGTATTGGTTGACCAGACTCAACGTTGAAAGATGCAATAGTTACAGAATTACCACCACTTTTACCAGCAATTCTAATTTGACCATTATTAGAGTCATTTTGAATAACTGCAATACCATCATCACCACCATTGGTGTGAATATCACCTGAATTTGATGCAGTTCCATTCAAATATAAGAATTTTTTACCAATAATATCACCATTATTTACAGTTAAATGATTTCCATCGAATGTCAAGTTGCTTGAGGTTGCAGCATTATTAGATCCATTCTTAAATACAACTTGATTTGCAGATCCGACACTTAAATTACCAGCAGTCGTTGCAGTATCAGCGTTTCCAGTAACATCTCCAGTAACATCTCCAGTAACATTTCCAGTAACATCACCTGTCAAATCACCTATGAATGTAGTCGCTGATAATGCGTTTGTGGCAAAATTAAATGTGAGTTGTGGATCAGTCTTCGCAGCGGTCATTGTACCACTTGTGATATTTGTTAAGACAACTCTTTCACTACCAGATGTAGCTTCTGTTAAATTAGCCCCTGTGTTAGTAAGTCCAGCACCATCACCAAAGAATGAAGTAGCAGTGATTGAACCAAATCCTACTATATCAGGTGTGTTTAATCCAACTATATCACCACCAATATGCATACTCTTCCCGATACCGACACCACCTAAAGTGACAATTGAACCTGTTGTTGTGCTAGTTGAGTTGGTAGTGTTATGTACTCTAATATTACCAGTTGAGGCAACTTTTATTTCACCAGTAACATCTAATCTCTTATTCTGGTTTGCTAGTCTTACATTTTCGTTAAATGTTACAGGACCATCAAACTGAGATAAAATTTGTTTTGAAACACCACCTTCTACTAGTAGTCTCTCCTTAACAATAATTTCATCAGCAACTAAACTTAAACGATTTGGATCTTCACCTGTGATTGTAGGTATCGGAATATCAAATGTAGTTTGTTGTCCACTAGCAGATGCAATCTTAGTATTTCCAATATAGAAGTCACCCTTATCATTCATACCTGTGTAAACTACATTACCACAAGATGTTTCTTGAGACTGAGTTAAGAACTCTTCTCTTTCTGATAGAGATCTATTTTGAAGTTGAGGTAGTGCTGTTGAGTAGTTACCTGGACCATATCCAACATATTCAAACGTATGACCTGATGCTCTAAGAATAGAGGGTCTACGAAGTTCAATGGGTATGGGTTTAATCTTCTTAATTTTAGAATTTGCTGGATGTGCAGAACTGATTGTACCTAATGCACCACGTATCACAGAAATCTCATCACCACTACCACTTAATGAACTAGATGAAATTCTCATTATTTCACCTTCAATTTCTATATAAGAACCTAGAGGGAAACGATTTGTTATTGATAAGGCATTTACAGTTCCGTCTGGTAAAGTAACTTTAAATGCAGAATCTGCTGAAGTGATAACTTCATTTAATTTCAATGTTTCATGATCAAATAGTGATAGACCTCTAACTCCTAAACTCTCACCATCTTTTCCAGATATGGCTTCATTATCAGATAAACCGTGTTTTAGAATATATTTTGGATCTGATAATGCTGTTGTGGTAGTTGCTGTAAATTGAGTTACACTTGCAACACTCGCAACTATAAAATCTCCAAGATTAGCATCACTACTATTCAATACTCTAAACTTATTACCAACAACGAGTCCATGTGCTGCTGTAGTATTAAATGTAGTTACTAATGATGAGAAAGATGCACTACCAACAGCAACCCAAGGTCCTAAGTCAATAACTTGTTGACCATTTAAAATAGTTTCAGATGTAGTTTTAGCAACAACTATTTGTTTTGTATTGTTTACTGCAGTAATACGATGATATGAGTCAGTTCCTGTTGTAATACCAGTTACTTGAACGTAATTACCAGTTGCAGTTGAAATACCTGCTGTGTTAATGGTAATATTTGCACTTGGTGAACCAGCGATACCACCATCAGCGACTGAAGAACTATCAAAAAATAATTGCTCACCATTAGTATAGGCAGAACCACCTTCGACAATATTGACAGCAGTTACCGATCCACCTGATACAGTCACATCAGCAGTCGCTCCATCCCAAACTGCAGATGATGGAACTGCATTGGTATTGAATAATTTAATATTAAAGTAAGTTCCATTTGTATGACCTGATCCTCCATTTAAGGCATTGTGTCTCTTTAAAGATCCAAGTCCGTGTTCCTCTGTAAAGGTTAATACAGCGTTATTATTATTGTTAGTTGCTAAACTTACAGTATTTGAAACATCAAAAGTTTCAATAAAATTATTCGTTGTCTCTCTCGTGATACTCTTCTTGAGATCGTTCGTTACAACATCACCAAGTGGAAATCTCTTAGCAAATGATGTAGCTTCTGGTGGATTTGCATCAATAT
>FUFK010037846.1_pt1 | contig 28269 bp, 45 predicted proteins | sample 1021851 | NCBI WGS metagenome assembly FUFK01 (sample SAMEA51879418, study PRJEB19060) | metagenome
AAGGTTATGATACTATGGAATCTTTACAAGCAGATTTATTTGATATAGCAGATGAAATTGAAAATTTTGATTTTGATTTAGGACAATAAACACGAATAATAAATAAATAAAAATGAAAGATAATTCAATACTAAACAAAGTAAGAGAACTTCTTGGAATGGAAGTGAAATTAGGCACACGCAAATTAGATGATGGTGTAACAACTATTGAAGCAGAAGAATTTGAAGCTGGTTTTCAAGTTGTAATTGTAACAGAAGACGAACAAAAAATTCCACTACCTGTAGGCGAATACAAACTTGAAGATGGTTTGTTGCTTATCGTTACTGAAGAAGGTTTAATTGCAGAAATCAAAGAAGCAGAAGCTGAAGAAGAAGTAATTGAAGAAGAAGCTAAAAAAGAAGAAGAATACGAAGAAGAAGTTGAAGCGTCTGTAGAAGAAGCTAAACCAATTAAAAAAACAGTTGAATCAATCGTGAAAGAAACTTTCTTTTCTGAAATGGAAGCTTTGAAAAAAGAAAACGAAGAACTAAAAGCTGAATTAGAAAAATTCTCTAAAGTAGAAAACAACGAAAACACGAATGAAGAAGTAGTTGTAGAATCTACAGAAGAAACTACTGAAGAAGTAAAAGAAGAAGTTGTTGAACTTTCTGAAGAAGTAGAAGCAGCAGCTAAACCAATTACACACAATCCAGAGAACAAGAAAAAGACGAATCACATTCAATATAGTGCAAATCGTCAAAGAACAACTTTGGATAGAGTAATGGAAAAATTAAGCAAATAAATTATTAATAAATAAAAAACAAAAACAATGGCAGTATCATTGACATCAACGTACGCTGGAGAGTTTGCTGGAAAATATATATCAGCAGCACTTCTTTCTGGAAGTACATTAGAAAACGGATTGGTAACCGTATTACCAAATGTAAAGTACAAGCAAGTACTTCAAACAGGTGCTTTAGGTGACATCGTTGCAAATGCAACTTGTGACTACACAGCATCTGGAACTTTAACTTTGGCTGAAAAAATTATTGAGCCAGAGGAATTCCAAGTAAACTACGACATCTGTAAAAAAGACTTAGTAAATTCTTGGGAAGCTGAGCAAATGGGCTTTTCTGCATTTGACAACTTAGCGCCTTCACTATCTGATTTCGTTATCGGATATACTGCTGCTAAAGTAGCTGCAAAAATGGAAACTAACATTTGGTCTGGACAAACTGCAAACGCAGGTGAATTTGACGGCTTTTACTACTTAGCTACCGCTGGTGGTTCTGGATGTGTTTCTGTTACAGGAACTGCCGTAACTGCTGCAAACGTAATCGACGAAATGGGTAAAGTAGTTGATGCTATNCCNNNNGCAGTTTANGGNAAAGANGANTTATTTATNTATGTNGCTCCTAATGTGGCTCGTGCTTACATCCGTGCTTTGGGTGGATTCGGTGCTAATGGACTTGGTGCTAACGGTGTAAATAATCAAGGAACTACTTGGTTCAACAACGGTTCATTATCTTTTGACGGTGTACCTGTAGTTGTAGCACAAGGACTTCCAGCTTCATCTATGATGGCAGCACAAAANTCNAATATGTTCTTNGGNACNGGTNTTNTTGTCAGACCACAANGANGTNNGNGTNNTNGANATGGCNGANCTTGACGGAAGCCAAAANGTNNGNNTNATTATGNGATTTACNGNNGCCGTTCAAATGGGNATNAATTCAGACGTAGTTATNTACGCTTAATATTAACNAGAATTAAGAAAGGGTGGGTAAAATTGCCTACCCTTTTTTATTCATAATAACTTTTAAAAAATGAGTTGTGATATTACAAACGGTAGAGTTGAAGAATGCAAAGATTCGGTTTCTGGATTAAAAGCCATTTACTTTGCAAACTTTGACGACTTAGACACAGACAACATTACTTACGATGCAACAAACACAGATACAGTTGATGCTTGGCAACCAGCTGCTATTTTATCTTTGTTCAAATACGAATTGAAATCAAACGAAAATTCGTTTACGACTGCCGTACAAACTTCGAGAGATAACGGTACTACATTCTTTGAGCAAACACTTGCTATTTCTTTAAAGAAACAAGACCAAGCTATGCACAAGAATATTAAACTACTTGCATACGGTAGACCAAGAATTATTGTTCGTACTATGACTGACCAATTCTTTCTTATGGGATTGGCACAAGGTTGTGATACAACTGCTGGAGAAATTTCTTCGGGTGCAGCACTTGGTGACTTTAACGGTTACAAATTAACATTTGTAGCAAGTGAAGTTTTACCAGCGAACTTTATTGATGTTTCAACAGAAGCACAATTAAAAACTGCTTTTGCAACGGGTGCTGGTGAAGATGCAACAATCGTAACAACGTAAGGTTTTTCTTTTCCTTTCATAATGTAATTAGGCACTTTTCGGAGTGCCTTTTTTTATGGTTCAAAAACACGAAATAAAAACAAAAAAACAAAAAAAAAGTTATTATAGTATAATGATAATTTTAACTACAAGTGGAGTACAACAGACGTTTAGTTTCATACCAAGAAGCCAAACATACGACACGTTAAATTTAACAGACGAACAACTAAACACAACCGTAGCCGTAACAATTCAAGCAAGTACAACTGGCGATTATTACGATACAATTAGTGCGGTGTTTTCGTTAAAAGAAGGACACTTCTACAAGCTTGAATTAAAAAACGGTAGTACGGTAGTTCATAAAGACAGAGTGTTTTGCACCGACCAACCTGTAGCAACCTATTCAGTAAACAACGGACAATATACAAGCCAAGCATCGAATAACGAATTTATAATTTATGAGTAAGGACATACACATATTAGAATTAGCTGCCTACGAGCAACCAACTATTACAGAAAGTAAACGCGAAGATTGGGTAGAGTTTGGCGATGACAATAACTATTACCAATTCTTAATTGACTGCTATACAAATAGCACGACACAGAACGCTATTGTAAACAACACTAACCGTTTAGTATACGGAAAAGGTTTAAGTGCTTCAGATGCTTCGAGAAAGCCAAACGAATACGCTGCTATGATGGCTTTGTTTAGCAAAAAATGTACAAGACACCTTGTAAGCGACTTAAAGCTATTAGGTCAATGTGCTATGCAAGTCATATACACGAAAGACAGAAAGAAAATAGCACAAGTAGAACATATACCTGTACAACTTTTAAGAGCCGAGAAATGCAACGAAGAAGGCAAAGTAGAAGGTTATTATTATAGTGACGATTGGACAGACACTAAAAACTATAAGCCACAAAGAATACCAGCGTTCGGTTGTTCAAAAGAAGCAATTGAAATTTATTTTTGTAAGCCCTATTCCGTCGGTTTAAAATATTATGCACTACCCGATTATATTGGTTGTTTACCTTATTGCACACTTGAAGAATCAATAAGCGAATACTTAATTAACGAAGTAAACAACGGCTTTAGCAGTAGAAGTGTAATAAACTTTAACAACGGACAACCAAGTGACGAACAACAACGACTAATAAAAAGCAAAGTTTTAAATCAACTTACAGGAACGCAAGGCGAAAAGGTTATTGTTAGTTTTAACAACAATGCCGAATCGAAAACAACCGTTGATGCGATGCCTGTAAATGATGCTCCAGACTTATACGCTACACTTGCAGAAGAATGTTTAAGAAAGATAATGCTTGGTAACAATGTAACAAGCCCTTTATTATTTGGAATCGCAAGTAGTAATGGTTTTAGTTCAAATGCAGACGAATTAAAAGATAGTTTTATTCTTTTTGACAATATGGTTATAAGACCAATGCAAGAACTATTGATTGATGCGTTTGATGAAATACTTGCATACAACGGCATAGCTTTAAACTTGTACTTTAAAACATTAAAGCCTTTAGAATTTACCGATTTGAGTGGTATGATGGATGAAGAACAAATCGAAGAAGAAACAGGTTTAGAATTAAGTGGCGATTATGTAGGTAAAGCTTTGATTGAATTAGGCGAACAACCTAAAGAAGATTGGTTGCTTATTGATGAATTTGAAGTAGACTACGATTTAGACGAAGACGAAAACACGCTATTATCAAGCGACATAAAAACGAAACTAAGCTTTAAAGACAAATTAGTAAATCTTGTTTCAAGTGGCACGGCTTTTCCAAACGCAAAAAGTGAACAAGATAAAGTAATTGACGGACTTAAATTTGTTACAAGATATGTTTACGCTGGAGAACTACAAAAAAACACAAGGGCTTTTTGTCGCAATATGTTAAGTGCAAATAAAATATACCGTAAAGAAGACATCATAAGAATGGGCAGCACTTATATGGGCGATGCTTACACGAACAAAGACGGTAGACAAGTTGGATGGGGAAAAGGCGGTGCTTTGACTTTCTCACGATGGCTTTACAAAGGTGGTGGAAACTGCCATCATCGTTGGAATAAGCAAGTGTATGTAAGTTTTGAAGGTACAGGAATTGACGTTAAATCGCCTTTAGCAAATCGTGTTGCAGTTCGTAAAGCTGAAAAGTACGGTTATAAAATTAAAAACGACAAGTTAGTAAGTCAAAGACCAATTGATATGCCTAACAGAGGATTCATAAAAAAGCAATAATATGGCAACGGCATTATTAATAACAAGAGATGATGTAGTAAGATACACAAACGTAAACGGAAACGTAGACGTAGATAAATTCATTCAGTTTGTTCTTATAGCACAAGACATTCATATTCAATCTATGCTTGGCACAAAGCTACTTGAAAAGATACAAGCAGACATTATAGCTGGTACTTTAGCTAATCCGTATTTATCGCTTCTAACAACTTATGTAAAGCCGTGCTTAATTCACTTCGCTATGGTTGAATACTTGCCTTATGCAGCTTATACGGTGGCAAATAAAGGCGTTTATAAACACGGAGCAGAGAATAGCGAAACGGTAAGCAAAGAAGAAGTAGATTATATGGTAGAGAAACAACGTCAAACGGCTATGCACTACAAAGAAAGATTTGTAGATTTTATTTGTAACAATAGCGCATCGTTTCCAGAGTACAATGCAAACGAAGGCGAGGATATGTTTCCTAACGATAGTACAAATTTTACAGGTTGGTGTATATGAAAAAAAGAAAGTATACTATAAAAAAACGAAACATAATTCGTTTACAAAAGTTTTTAAACAAATTAGAAGATGGCAGACATAAAGATAAGTGCGCTAACAGCAAAGAGTGCTAATTTAGCAACTACAGACCGTTTTGCAATAGCAGAAGTTGGTGGTGGTTCTTTCAATAGTAAACACATCACAGGAAGCGAAATTATAGATGGCGTTAAATTAACGACTACAAGAGCCGTTTCAAGTTTTCCAAACACTTTAACTTTAGCCGATGCAAACAAGTTTTTAAAATTAGACGATTCAAGTGCTAACGTCACTACAATACCACCAAATAGTTCAGTAGCATTCCCTACAGGAACACGGATTGAAATTACACAAAGCAATACTGGACAATCACAAGTAGTAGCTGGTAGTGGTGTAACGTTAAGAGCAGCTGGTGGTGCAAGTAAACTATCGGCACAATATGCTCAAGCTACATTGTTGAAAGTGGCTACGGATGAATGGTATTTATTTGGTTCAATAACAACATAAAAGAAGCGATATGGCAGTAACAAACGGATGGGGACAAGGTGCAGTAGACAACACAATAGATTGGGGTAAAGGTAAAACTACGGCTACAAATAATTGGGGTGAGATATATGATTCAAGTTCAAGTGGTGACACTAATATAACAGGAAGTGGTGGTGCAGTTCCGTTTACAAATACAAAAAGTATATTGCTTGATGGCGTAGATGACCTTGTAACTATGGGGGATGTTTTAAATATGGCAAACGATGGCACGGATGCATTTACTTATTCTTTGTGGTATAAAACTACACACACAGGCAGTCACCAAATGTTTATATCAAAAAACAGGAATGGTGTTTGGTTTAATGGTGTTAATTTTTCAATGAGGGGTGACTTAAAAATTCTTCAATTTGGTTTAGGAACGGGACAGAGCAATCAACGAATAAGAGGTAAAACAAGCACAATATCTGATATAAACGATGGCAATTGGCATCACCTTTGTTTGACTTATGATGGCTCACAAGTAATAGGAGGTTTTAATTTGTATTACGATAACGCAGCTTTAACAATACTTCCCGAAGGAACACAAGGAACTCCAAACAATGTATCCACCGCAGGACAAGCAGATTTTATGATAGGAGCAAGAGGCTTAACTTCAAGTATTGGCGTTCCTTTTGACGGGAACATTGATGAGGTTGCTTATTTTACATCAGAACTTTCTGCAAGTGATGTTAATGCAATCTACGGCACAGGAGTACCAAACGATATTAGCAGTTTAAATCCAGTTGGCTGGTGGCGTTGTGGAGATGGAGATACTTCACCTACACTTACCGATAATGGTTCTGGAGGTAATAATGGAACTATGACAAACTTTACGGCATTTTCAACAGACGTACCAACTTAAAATAATATGAATAAAATAGCAGAAACATACGCAATAATTAGCACCGCAGATTTGACAAACATTGATTTTTCACAAGTAGGCGAAACAAGTGCAAACACTATTAGAAAATCTATTGATAAATCGCAGTTTGTATTGAAGTGGAATACAACACCTTCATTTATCAGTAACGGTACGATAACACCCATAGAAACTTTAACACATTCTGAAGCACTTGAATTGATGGCTACTGATGTTTGGACTGAACCCATAGAAGTAAAATAATGAGACATACAAACGTACTGGCAGTATTATATTTTATTAGTGGTTACTTTGCTGCTATGACAATGTTGTTTAGTGCGCAATTACACTTACAAGCGTTTGCGATATTTTTTGTAATTTATCTAACTTATATGCTTGTAGAACAACTTGAACAATGAAAGAACAGTTATTTTTGCTGATTACTAAAACTAAACTATATTCAATGGAACTATTAGCTATTGTCAGCAGCTTCTTTTTGCCTATTTACGGCATATTAATTTTAATCTTTTTCTGTGTTTTGTTCGATACGATTACAGGAATTTGGAAAGCCAAAAAAACGAACACACCTGTAACTAGCCGAAGACTATCTGCAATCATTTCTAAAATCTTATTGTACGAAGCAACCGTAATGCTATTTTACTTAATGGACTTTTATTTACTAAATGACATTGTTATGACTTTCTTTAGTGTTGAGTTACTTACTACTAAAATACTTGCTTTAGTTCTTGTTTCTGTAGAAGTCATTTCTATAAACGAAAACTACAAAGCCGTGAAAGGAATCGACTTGTGGGCTTCACTTAAAAACTTATTTGCACGAGCAAAAGAAGTAACACAAGACTTTAAAAACATTAATGAGAAAAATAAATAAAATCATTGTTCATTGTACTGCTACACCAGAAGGAAGGCATCACGATGTAGAAGACGTTAGACGTTGGCATTTAACACGAGGGTTTAACGATATTGGCTATCACTACTTAATACATTTAGACGGCTTTATAGAACACGGAAGACCAATTACAAAGACAGGTGCGCATTGTGCCTATCAGAATAAAGGCAGTATCGGTCTTGCCTATGTGGGTGGTATGACTAAAGATATGAAGCACCCAAAAGACACAAGAACTAAACAACAAAAAGATAGCTTGATTGAATTAATACAGGAATTAATGTATAAATACAACAAGGATATGACGATACACGGTCACAATGAATTTGCAAATAAAGCTTGTCCGTGTTTTGATGTAAAAACAGAATATGCGATTATTTAGTTTATTTTTGATTTTAACGCTTTTTTCGTGTTCTGCTAAGTATCACTATAGAAAGGCAGTTAAAAAGGGCTTAGAAGTGCTTAAAACAAGCGATACGATAAGAATTAGCACAATAGATTCTATACCTGTAATAAAACACGACACAATCGTATACGAAAAGTTCTTTAGTTCAAAAGACACGGTAGTGATGTATAAGAATGTTTATGTGCCACAAACAAGGTTAGAAACACGAATAGAATACAAGCTTAAACGTGACACTTTAAAAATGATTACAAGAGTAGAAGTACAGAAAGCAAAAACAGATGCGAAAATAAACAAGAAGCCAAACTATTGGGGAATGTTAATTTTTATTGCTTGTGTTTTTCTTGTGGGCTTGTTTGGGACGAAGCTGGTAAATAAATACTTATGAAACTAATAAAACACGGAAAGAACGTACACGAATTACAATTAGAACACATCAACCAAGTTGCAATGCTATCGGATGTGCATTGGGACAATCCTAAATGCGACCAAGAACTACTAAAAAAACATCTTGACTATTGTAAAGAAAATTCTTTACCTGTTATGATTAACGGCGATATGTTTTGTTTAATGCAAGGTAGAGGCGATAACAGAAGAAACAAAAACGACATACGACCAGAACACAACAACGCAAGATATTTAGATTCAATTGTAGAAACGGCAGTAGAATGGTTTGCGCCTTATGCAGACATACTTACAGTTATTGGTTACGGCAACCACGAAACGGCTATAATCAAATGGCAAGAAACAGACATACTTCAACGGTTTGTAGACTTACTTAATTTAAAATGCCATTCAAACGTACAAACAGGTGGCTATGGTGGTTGGCTAATTGTTAAGCTTATAAAACACAACAAATCTTTTCCATTCAAGGTAAAATACTTTCACGGTTCTGGTGGTGGTGGTGTAGTTACTAAAGGTGCTTTAAACTTAACAAGGGCTTTAGAGATGTACGAAGGTTTTGATGTGTTTAGTATGGGACACATTCACGAAAATAGCTGCCGTAACGATGTAAGAGATAATTTAATACACCAAACAAAAAACGGATACAAAGTAGACCACAAGTACATACATAGTATGATTACAGGAACATACAAAGAAGAATATCAAGAAGGTGCTTATGGTTGGCACGTTGAACGTGGTGCGCCAATAAAGCCGTTAGGTGGACGAATACTTGACTTAAATATAATACGAAAACAGAAAGACGGTCAAGACTTTAGCACGAAAATCATAGATTCACGAAGATTTATTTAATTTTTTTTAATACTTAACTTGTTGTTTTATAGCACGTTATAAAATAATTGTGATTTTTTTTGTTAAAAAGTAGTATGATATTGTTAATTAATAGAAAAAGATTATTATATTTGTATATACAAATTAAGTTCTTTGAGATAGTTGGCAAACAAAGTTGAGTTTATTGGACACTATGACGCACATCTTGGCAGGAGAGTTCTAATAGGTAAAACCGATTATAAGTATAGGCACTTTTTTTAGTGCCGATTGTTGCGGAACAATCACTCTTTAGAAACGCTGATAGATTAAGCTCTGTGAAAAGATAGCATACCCAAGCGAGGCAAGTGGCTTTACTACCTGTAAAATGGCACATCGGAAGGAAACCAAGAAGAAAGTAAAGAATCGTATGTGGCTATTGACCGAGCATAACCCAAAGTAAAACAACGGAAAACATAAGAGCGTTAAGTCGCTTCTATCTCATTGAACTTTTAAAATTTAACACTTATGAAAACACGAATGGAAAAATTACAAATTTTAGTAGGACTTGAAGAAGGCATACAGTCTTTTAAAGACCGAATAGAACTAAAACAAGATAGTATTAACGGTCACGGTGGTATGTTTAAAGAACTGCGTGACAAATACACGGATGACATATATACATACAAGCTATGTATTAAACGATTAGAACAACGATTTAGTAAAGTAAGAAAAACACTTAAATAAATAGATTATGAACAAGCAAGAAAGAAAAGAAGCAAAAAGAGAATTGATTACAGGATTCGTGTTTTTGTGGTCAGTATGGATAGGTTATTATTTAGTTATGAAAATTATAATGCTATGAATTACGAAATACAAATAGACCACAAAGACGATGACATCGTAAGCTTTACAATAAACGATACACCTTGCCAAGTAGAAATAGAAGTAGAGATAGGTTCTGAACAATATCCTGTAAGCTACAATAGTTTTACTGACGATATAACTTATGCAGAAAGCGATACAATTTATTATAAAGTAAAATGCGAAACTTTGCTTTGTGCTGGTCTAATATATTACAACGACGAAGATATTTGCACGGCTTTAGAACAACAACTAAACACAATATGAAATATAGTAAATGGATGCAATACAATAACAGGTGGTACTATGTAAGCTTTGGAAGTATTAAAAACGGTAAAGGTTGTTTAGGACATAAAGACAAACCATATTACAACACCGAAGCTGAGATGCTATCTTGTGCAATTTACAAGTACGAAACTTTAAGTAAAGACGAAAAAATAATATATAACAAAAACAAAAACCAATGAGTATTAACAACCCAATTTTCGAACACTATCGAAAACAACAACGACAAATTAAAGAAGCAAAGCTGCTACTTGAAAAAAACGGATTTACCGTAAACGAAAAAAACAAAGCGATTAACCAAGAGATAAACCGATTGAAAAGCCAACTAACTGGCAAAGTATCTCAAGACGTACAAATTAACAAAGATATTGCAAAGTTAAACAGGATTAAAAAACAAGGCGAATGATGACAATGGAAGCACTTAAATTGGAGTTCTGGAATAGTTTTAACGAAGAACTATATTGTAATTATTTAATAGCAAAAGAAGAAAGAATGAACACTTATAAAATACTATACAAATACTACAAAGGAAGCGACACAAGCGCTGAAATGTGCCACGCTATAAAATACGTCAAAGCAGACGACAGGCAAGAAGCAATAAAAGCTTTTGGCTTGTGGGAACGATTGATAATAAGCATCGAAAAAGTATGAATAATTTTTTTGAATATATTTACACGCTTATAATCAGTTGGCTTTATGGAAGACTTAATTAAAAAGGTGCAATACCACATACGAAAAGACGGACTAAAATCTAAATGTAGAAAGCCATACTATACACACCGAAGAATGTACCTGTTTAATCTTTTAAGAAATGCTGGTGTAACGTATAGCCGTATAGCTGAATTATTTGATTTAAACCACGCTACAGTTATGCACGGTATAAAACGATATAAGAACCTTAAACAAACCAGAGATGCGTTCTTATTGCTTGACATAGCAGATTACGATGGCAAGTTAGAACTACATAAACACGAATACAATTTAAAACGTGATATTTTAAAAGCTACTACAATAAGAGATTTAGAAATAATAAAAGGAAGAACAGAAAAAGAACTTTATAAGGAATTAATTTAATATATTTGTGATGTCGGCGGGACAATCAAAATTTTTTTAAGTGTGACGTTAGTAGGAAATCCCGCCTTCCGAAAGCGTTACACTATTTTTTTTACAACAATTTATGGCAGAAAATAAAAAATCATTTGTTGCTTATGCAGACTGGAAGGAAACTTTCGATGCCTTAAGTGATGAAAAAGCGGGTGAATTGATTAAGCACATTTTCGCCTATGTCAATGATGAGAATCCTAATAGTGAATGTATGTTAATTAATGCGGTTTTTGCAAACATAAAACACACTTTGAAACGTGATTTAAAGAAATGGGAAAAGCAACACCAACAACGAAAACAAGCAGGGAAGAAAAGTGCTGAAATACGCAAACGAAATGCAACGGTCGTTAACGGTCGTTCAGTTTCGTCAACTGATAATGTAAGTGTAAGTGTTAATGTAAATGAAAGTATATATAGAAGCTTCGCCCATTTGTCTATTAGTGTAGAGCAGTTTAATAAATTAGAAGCTGAATACGATAAGAGTGTAATTGATTCGTGTTTAGATAGTATAGAGAACTTTAAAAACAACAACAAATACAAATCGTTATATTTGACTTGTAAAAATTGGTTGAAGAAAGAACCAAAGAAGGTAGAGGATAAATTGGTAGCACAAGCAAAGAAGCACGGTTATGTTAAGTAAAGGAATACACACTAAATATTTATTAGATTATAAACACGGAAGAATAAAACAAGGTTTGCCTATTGGTTGTAAGCTGGATGACTTTGTAGTATTCAAACCTAAACAACTTAACATAATTTTAGGTCACGACAACGTAGGTAAATCTTATTTCGTGTTTTGGTACTTTTTAACACTTGCACTTAANCANGATTTAAAGTTTTGCTTATGGGCTGGAGAAAACCAATACGGTCAAATTATGCGTGATATGATTCAGATGTATACAGGAGTGCCTTTTAAACAATTACACGATTCACAAATAAGAAGCTACTCAACACACTTGGAACAATACTTTGACTTTGTAGATAATTCAAGACTATACACACCAGAAGAACTTTTAGAAGCTTTCAAAAACACGGATGCAGATTGTTGTTTAATTGACCCTTTTACAGGTTTGAGCCGTGAATATGGTTATGAAGGCAACTATAAGTTTTTAAATATGGCAAGACAATTTGTAAACGAAACAGGCAAAACAATTTATATTAGTACACACCCAACAAGCGAAAGTGGTAGGCAAGGTAATTTGTTTCCGAAAGGTCATATGTGGGATGGACATTTAAAACCGCCTATGGCAGCATACGTTGAAGGTGGTAAAAGCTTCTTAAATAGATGCGATGATTTTATTACGATTCATCGCTTAGTGAAACACGAAACAATGAAATACGTTACTTTAGTAAGCATTGACAAAATTAAAGACCGTGATACAGGTGGCGAACAAACACTTTTAGAAGACTATATTTTTTGCGACTTCAATAGTGGTTTAGGTTTTGAATTGTACGGTGTAAACCCTTTAGAAAAATTAAGATAAATGGAAAGTTTAGACATACTAAAAGCAAAGATAAACCTACAAACTACAATTATTAAGTTTACAAGTAGTATTGAAGAATTGCAAAAAACGCATCCAGAACGACACGATTTGATTAATTCGATGCTTGAAAGTTTAGAAGATGTAGCAGAATTTCAGTCTGTGTTTATGCAGTTAGAAGAAGAATTTATTTTAGAGTGCAAAACGAATTTACGTTTGCAAATGCAAATAAGCGAACAAAAACACGAAATAGATAAATTAAAGTTAGAACTAAACATAAAAAAAGAAGGGTTATAAATGCCACGATGTAAACATTGTAAAGAAAAGTTTGAAGCCAAACACTTTAACCAAAAGTACTGCTTTAAAAGTGAGTGCGTTCGTGTTTGGGTAGAATCAGCAAAGGTAAAGAACTGGAAGAAAGAAAAGAAGCGACTAAAAGACGAATTAGAAACGGTGCAAAGCTTAACTAAAAAAGCACAAACATACTTTAACGCATATATAAGAGCAAGAGATGAAGCGAAAGGTTATCCGTGTATATCTTGTGGCAAAGAATTACGCAAAGGCAATATAGATGCTGGTCATTATTTTTCTGCTGGTGGACACGGTTCTGTTCGTTTTAACGAAAACAATGTTCACGCACAATGTAGTAGACCGTGCAATAAAGATAAAAGTGGCGATTTACTGAATTATCAAATCGGTATAGAAAAACGAATAGGAGGCGTAGAACTAATAAAGCTACACGAAGAAGCACACAAGATAAGAAAGTACAGCAGAGAAGAACTAAAAGAAATAATAGAACTATACAAACAAAAAAAGAAAAATCTAAAATGAAACACAATAATGATTTTAAATACGATTTAGAAGTTGGTAAAGTAGCTGAAAATTGGTTGGCTGAAATATTACAAGGTAAAAAAATAGAAGTTAAAAGAGATTTACAAGCACATAAGACAGGCAATATATTTGTAGAATACGAAAGTAGAGGTAAAGCTTCTGGATTAGCAACAAGTGAAGCAGATTACTATTGTTACTTTTTAAGCGATGACCATTTTGTAATAATAAAAGCTGAAAGGTTTAAGCAAATATGTAGAAGTTTTTTAAAAACTAATAGAGATATTAGAGGTGGAGATAGTGACACAAGCAAAGGAATATTATTACCGATAAATTGCCTCTTATAAAATTTGTATATACGGTATAGTTTACTTACATTTGTATACACATTTAAAAAATACATTATGAAGAATACATTAATCGAAAGGTTAGGTGCTATCCAACAAGAACTAAAAGCACCAAAGAATCAATTTAACAAGTTTGGTAATTACAAGTATCGCAGTTGCGAGGACATTATGGAAGCCGTTAAGCCGTTATTAAATGGTTTAGTATTGAACTTAACAGATGAAATAAAAGAAGCTGCTGGTTATATGTACGTTGAAGCTACGGCAGTAATAACCGATGGCAACAAAGTACAAGCAGTAAGCGCACAAGCCGGTATTGACCCAAACCGTAAAGGTATGGACATAGCACAAAGCTTTGGTAGTTCATCAAGCTATGCAAGAAAGTACGCACTTAACGGATTGTTTTTAATTGACGATACTAAAGATGCCGATAGTACGAATACACACGGCAAGGAGAAAAACACGAAGAAAACTTTAACTAAAGCAAGATTTGAAAGTGCATTAAAAGCAGTACAAGAAGGCACATACACTAAAGAACAACTTAAAAGCCAATACGAACTTACTGACTTACAACTTAAAGCACTTAAAATATGTTGAAGATTCGTTGTTCGGCAATAGGCAAAATAATGACTAATAGTCGAAGCAAGTCTGAAGTATTGAGCAAGACTTGTAAGACGTACTTACAAGAATTAGCTATTGAAGAAATGTACGGCATAAAGAAAGAGTTTTCAAGCCGTTACACCGACAAAGGCAATATCGTTGAGAACGAATCTATAGAACTTGCGCAACAAGTTTTAGATTGTGGTTTTATGCACAAGAACGAAGAACACTTTAGCAACGATTACTTGACAGGAACGCCAGACGTAAACACGAACGATATTCTTTTAGATATTAAAAGCAGTTACGATGGCACGACATTCCCATTTTTTGCCGAAGAAATACCAACCAAAGATTATTACTACCAGCTACAAGGTTATATGGCTTTGACTGGCAAGACTGAAAGCTTACTTGTTTACTGCTTAACAAACACACCAAGCGAAATAGTAGAAGACGAAGTAAGGCGAGAGCATTGGAAGAATCATTTAATTGATGAAAGCGAAGAACTGCGCCAAGAAGTAGAAGCCAAACACAACTTTGACCATATACCTACAGAAAAACGAATCAAGACGTTTGAAGTAAACTACGATGAAGAAGTAATACAAGCAATCTACAAACGAATAGAAGAATGTAGAGAATACTATAATACTTTAATATCTTAAAAATATGTGGAATAAAGATATAGACAATATGCAAAGCATAAAAATAGGCGAGAATATGGGTGGTGTTGAAATATACGATAGGTTTTTTTGTGATTTTATTGTAGATGCTGAACAAAAACATTTATCAAGTCTGTTTAAAACAATTATTGAATTTAAAAAAGTAAATGCAAATAAAAAAATTACTTATGTTTATGCAGATGATTTAGAAACAAGAATAGAATGTGAGTATGATGAGAGTATTGTAAGACATTTGATATTGGTAGATAGTATTCAATATGGATTTTTAAGTATGGTTGATTATGAATATTATTGGTTTTCAGATTATGAAGATATGCAATATGAACAAAATGAAATGTATAAAGAATTAGAACGAGAAGAAGATGAAAACACGAAAGAATGACATCGTTACAATAAGAGTAACACAAGAAGAAAAAAAGCTTTTAAAAGAAAAAGCAAGGCGAGAACGAAAGACGTTAAGCGCATATATTTTAAGTGAAACAATAAATAATAAATAAATGGAACAGAAAGACAACACAGGTGCAATCTTTAAAAACGATTACAAAAAGACGGAAACGCAACCAGACTACAAAGGCAAAGCTATGATTGATGGCAAAAAAAAAGAATTAGCAGTATGGGTAAACGAATCTAAGGAAGGCGTAAAGTATTTTAGTGTTAAGTTTTCAGAACCGTACCAAGCAGAAGTAGAAGCTGGATATGGACACAAACCAAAAGAAGATAAAAACGATTTACCATTTTAATTAGTATATTTGTTTTTTGATTAGGTTAATTTGTATAAGGTAAGCACTCAGAGATGGGTGCTTTTCTTGTTAACAACTATTTGTTTAAAAGTTCGTCTATACACTATTAGAAAATAATCACTACATTTGTTTAGATACTAATCAATGAACTGGCTTAAAAAAGTTGCGAAGTTTCACGATGACTATGTACGCATAGTGCAAAGTTATGGCGAAGAACTTTACGCAGAAGACATTGTTCAAGAAATGTATTTACGCTTAAACAAGTATGCAGACGTTTCAAAGATTCTACGAAAAGACGGAACAGTAAACCGTGCATATATTCACTTCACATTAAGAAATATATTTTGTGACTTAATGAAACAAAGAAAGAAACATAAAAAAGTAGATATACACGAATGCAGAAACTTAGGCGTAGAATATGACTACATAGAAAAGCAAGATGCTGAAATGATGTTAGAAGCAAGAATACAAGCTGAAGTAAGCACTTGGCATTGGTTCGACCAGCGCATATTTAATATTTATCGCAACGACAAAATATCGATGCGGGAGTTAAGTAAGCAAACACGAATAGGAACAAGCACAATATTTCATACAATAAAGTATTGTAAAGAAAGAATAAAAGAAAACATAGCAGAAGACTATGAGGATTATATAAATAAAGATTACGAAAAGATATGAGCGAACCAAAAAAGAAAACGAGAAAAAAACGAACTACTAAAAAGAAAGAACCTAAAGGAGTAGGCGACATAGTAGAAACAGTATTAGAAAAAACAGGTGTAGCAGCAGTTGCAAAGTTTGTACTTGGCGAAGATTGTGGTTGTGAAGAACGAAAGCAAAAGCTAAACGAAATGTTCCGTAGGACACGAAAGCCAGAGTGCCTACAAGAAGACGAATACAAATGGCTACACGAATGGTTTACAATAGAAAGAAACCAAATAAAGCCAACAGAACAACAAGCACTTCTAAAAATCTACAATAGAATATTTAAAGTAAAGCAAAACCCTACAAGCTGCGCAAGTTGTGTTCGTGAGATTATAGAGAAAATGAGAAAAGTTTATTTAACATACGAAGACTAATATGCGACCAAAAAAAATAAAAGACCCAAAACAATTAGAAGAAATATTCAAAGAGTATAAAAGCCACACAAAAACGAACCCAAGATTCAAATATCACCTAAACCAAAGAACAGGTGATATGGTAGGAGAACCATTAGAAGTACCATTTACAATAGAAGGGTTTGAAATCTTTTGCCACGATAAATATAACTTCACGGCAAAGCATTATTTAGAGAATACAAACAAAGCTTACGAAGAATTTTGTACTATCTCTACACGCATACGCAAAGAAATACGAGATGACCAAATAAAAGGTGGTATGGTAGGGCAATACAATCCAAGCATAACTGCCAGGCTAAACGCACTAAAAGAGCAAATAGAACAAACTAATATTGAGCAACCATTATTTCCAGATGTTTCAAAGGACAACGGCAATAAATAAAATACTTGCGTTAAAAAAACGAATCAAGATTGTACAAGGTGGTACATCGGCTGGTAAGACCTACGGCATACTTCCTATCTTAATAGACCGTGCTGCTAAAACACCAAACACCGAAATAAGCGTAGTAAGTGAATCAATACCGCATTTAAGGCGCGGCTGCCTACGAGATTTCTTGAAAATTATGAAAGCGATTCATAGGTTTGTAGATGAACGCTATAACAAAAGTCTTTTAAAATACGAATTTTCAAACGGTAGCTTTATAGAGTTTTTTAGTGCTGACGATGCAAGTAAGCTTCGTGGTGGTCGTAGAAGTATCTTGTACATTAACGAGTGCAATAGTGTATCGTTTGAATCTTACAACGAATTATCTATACGAACAAAAGACGAAGTATTTTTAGACTACAACCCAACGGCAGAATTTTGGGTTCAAACAGAATTAGAGGGGCAAGAAGATGCCGAGAAAATAATACTAACATACAAAGACAACGAAGCGTTAGATAGTGGTATTATAAGCCAAATAGAAAAGAACATAAAGAAAGCAGCTACAAGCAACTACTGGAAGAATTGGGTACGTGTTTATGTAGATGGCGAAATGGGTCAATTAGAGGGTGTTGTATTTAGCAACTGGAAACGCATTGACACAATACCAGATGAAGCAAGATTAATTGGCATAGGGATGGACTTTGGATATACAAATGACCCTACTTCTATAATCGAAGTATACAAACTTAACGAAACACGAATCCTAAACGAAGTAACATACCAAACAGGTTTACTAAATAGCGACATAGCAAAACTACTTCCTAAAAACGTGCCAGTATATGCAGATAGTGCCGAACCAAAATCAATAGCCGACATACAACGATATGGCATAACAATCAAAGGTGTAACAAAAGGCAAAGATTCTATAAACTACGGAATAGATGTAATGCAACGTGAAGAATATTTAGTAACATCACAAAGCACAAACTTAATTAAAGAGTTAAGAAGCTATTGTTGGGATACTGACAAGACAGGTAAACGACTAAACAAACCGATAGCCAACTTCGACCACGCAATCGATGCAGTGCGCTATCACGAAATGGAAACTTTGGGTATGAACAAGAACTATGGTTCGTATTCGATTTTATAGCACTATTACAAAAACACCAAAAATAAGTTATTAATATATGAAGTTAGATTTATTACTACCTACATCATTAAGCGAAATACCATTATCAAGGTATCAACAATTTATAAAGACGAAAGAAGCATCTAATGACGATGAATTTATTGCGCAAAAAATGATACAGATATTTTGTGGCATAGATTTAAAAGATGTAGGCAAGATAAAGATGAAGCACTTAAACGAACTAATAGCACACTTCACAAAAGTGTTTAGCGAAAAGCCAAAGCTTATTCGGCAGTTTAAAATTAAAGATATTGAATTTGGTTTTATTCCGAAGCTTGACGAAATTACATTTGGCGAATATGTAGATTTAGAACACCATTTACAAAACTGGAAAACATATCACAAAGCTATGGCAGTTATGTATCGACCAATCAAAGAAAAACACGGAAATACTTACACGATTGTAGACTACGAACCAAACGAAGATATGCAAGACCTAATGAAGTTTGCGCCTTTAGATGTAGCAATAAGCAGCTCGGTTTTTTTTTGGACTTTAGGAAGCGAATTACTGAATCTTACAATCAATTATTTACAGAACGAACTGAAGACGATGACTTCCAGCAGTACAGCGAAAGACAACAATTTAGTAAACAATGGGGATGGTATAATTCAATCTATGCACTTGCTAAAGGAGATGTTACCCGATTTGACGAAGTTACAAGCTACAGACTTACTAAATGTCTTACCTATCTCACATTCGAAAAGCAAAAAAACCAAATCGAAGCAAACGAACTTAAACAACAAATGAGAAGATGAATTATTTTGATATTATAGACAAACTAAAAGCACACTTTGACGCAGACGAATTAGTAAACACCGTTACACAAGGGGATATATTTGAAGTGGACTTGTCAAAGCAAACCATTTTCCCATTGGTTCACTTAATCGTAAACACGGCAACCTTTGAAGAAAACGTAATAAGATACAACATCAGCATTTTAGCTATGGATATTGTGGACATAACAAAAGACGAAACCACAAGCAAGTTTGACGGCAACGATAACGAGCTATACATAATCAATACACAGTTAGCAGTTCTTAACAGGTGTTATGAGTTGTTAAGACGTGGCACATTATACACAGATGCGTTTCAAGTAGATGGCAATCCAAGCGCTGAATTTTTTACAGAACGATTTGAAAACAAATTAGCTGGTGCAACTTTAACGGTTGAAATTTTAGTAAGCAATTCTATGACTATTTGCTAATGGCAGAATTTGAAAACATACAAGATTTACTAAACGACTTTAGAGATAACGTAATTCGTGAAGCTAAAAGAAACTTAACAAGCCAAAACACTTCTGGTAGATTAAGCAAAAGTTTAAAATCGTATGTTAAAGAATCTAAAAATAGTATACAGATTAGCTTCGAGATGGATGAATATGGCTTTTATCAAGACGAAGGTGTAAAGGGTGCAAATCCTAATGCTTTACCAAAGCCAGGTGCTAAAAGTAAAGACGGCAAAAAAACTTTAAAAGGTTCAAAAAATTACGGTAAGCAAAAAGCACCAAACAGTCAATACAGATTTGGTAGTGGCAAAGGAAGAAAAGGCGGTTTAAGAAAGGGTTTAGATAAATGGATTGTGCAAAAAGGAATAGCACCACGAGATAAGAAAGGTAAATTTATGAGCCGAAAAACATTAAAGTTTTTAATGGCAAGAAGCATATATTTAAGTGGCATAAAACCAACACTATTTTTTACAAAGCCATTTGAAAAGTATTTCAAGCGACTGCCAGATGAATTGGTAGAAAAATACGGATTAGATATGGAAAAACTATTTACACAAATAACAGACGAAAACTTTAAAAGACTTAACAAATGAATTTAGCACGGTCACCATATATAGTAGAAATTTCAGAGAGTGGGCAAACAGGTTCTAAAATAGAATTGTTCTTGTGGAATACAGGAAGCCAACCAGCAAACCCACAATACACACTTGAAAAACTTATACCAGCATCAAACAACGTAAAGACGTACTATAATGTTTCACCTTATGTTCGTGAGTATTTTACAATGGGTGGTTATGACTACGATACGGCAAACTTTTTTGACACGGCAACAAGTACGAACTATCTTGTAAACTATGCAATAAAAAGATACAAAAACGTAAGTGGTACTTATACACTTTTAGGAACTGACACAGGACAATTTGTAAATGGCTATAGTGAATATATGGAAGGGCAAAACACCGTAAAGCAAGATGTTCTTTTAGATGAAGGCACTTACTTATATCATTACGATAGTTCGTTCAGTACAACGCAAAGAAACGCACTTGCTGGAAGCTTTGATGCTGATTTAGCAGTAGGCGAAAAAATAAGATACACGAATTTAAGCACAGGTTCAACACAAGAATTTACAATAAGTGCTGCTGGTGTAAAAGTATTTGGTCGTGTTTATACAGGCAACTTAGCGCACGGCAATAAAGTAGAAATGATTAACACAAGTGCAGCAGTAGTTTGGACTGCTACTTTTAAGCCAGTATGTGAGCCAAAGTATAGCCCTATTGTAGTGGACTTTGTAAACAAGTACGGTAGTTGGTCACGAATGTTCTTTATGAAAGTAAACAAAAGAACAACGGCAGTTAAGAGCAACGAATACAAATTTAATCCACAGACCTTGCCATATAGCCCAACAAGTGATGGTGGACAAATAAAGCAATTTAACAAAACAGGTAACGAAAGCATAAAGCTAAATAGTGGATTTGTAAATGATGGCTATGCAGAATACATACAACAGTTAATCTTGAGTGAACACGTTACGGTTTTAGATTTTGACACAAACACGAATGCTTTACCAGCTAAAGTAAAAACACAATCACTTGTAAAGCAAACAGGATTAAATGACGGAACTATGAACTACACACTTGACTTTGACTTTGCTTTTGACTTGATAAACAACGTAACATAATGAGAGGCGTATCGGTTTACATAGAAGGTGTTAAATTAGATTTGTTTGATGATGAACAAATCAACGTAACATCTATACAACAAAACGTACAAGACATAAGTAAAGTATTTACCGACTTCAGTCAGTCTTTTACCGTACCAGCAACTCCAAGCAATAACCAAGTGTTTCAACACTTTTACCAAAATGATATTAACGCAACCATTGATTTTAACGTAAGGCGTGAAGCATTCATAGAAATAGACTTAACTACATTTAGGCGAGGTAAAATAAGCCTTGAAAAAACCGAAGTAAAAAACAACGAACCGTACTCTTACCAAATTACTTTTTACGGTGATGTAGCAAGTTTAAAAGATACGTTTGGCGATTCTAAACTAGCAGACATTAGCACATTGAGTAGTACGGATATGTCATACACATTCGCACAAGTTAGTAATAGAATTACAGATGATGCCACAGAATATCCAATTCGTTTTCCTTTGATAGTTGGCAGAAACTTAACTTATGGCGATACTGGAAGCACGGACATTAATCCAAGCACAGGTAGTGGTTCTATACTTTATAATGAGTTGTTTCCAGCACTTGCAGTTTACCAAATATTTAACGCACTACAAACACACTATAGTATTACTTTTAATGGTAGCTTTTTATCAAGCGAAAGATTTAGAAGGGCTTTTTTGTATTGCCAAAATGCAGAAACATTTACGTTTAATACCAAACCGTTATTAATAGACATATCTACGCTAAGCACCAACCCATTAAACAATAATAACTCTTTAGCTGCGGCGGATTATTTTAGTATAGATAACGACACTTTAACACTTTCGCAATATGTTCCATCTGTTACCTTCCCAACGGTTACATCTGCTGGTGGCACTTATATCAATTCAAAACATATTATAAACCTATCGTTGAACAATGCTACGGCTGGTGTAGATGCGTTCATTGACGTTTACGAAAATGGCAGTTTAATACAGACTTATGACGTTAGTTCAAGTAGTGCTTTACAGATTCAACGAAGTAATGACGGATTAAATACGCCAAGAGAATTTAAGTTTTTTATTCGTTCTACTGCACCAATGACAGGCACGATGCTTATACAATACAAGCAAAGTGCAACATATTTTTATAGTGGTGGTGCTGATTTAGTTAGTAATCAATTTACGGCTACGGCATCTATTTCAACTACGGCAACTTTAAGCGTGTTAAATTATGTGCCAGATATGAAGGTAGTAGACTTCTTTAAAGGTATTTTACAGATGTTTAATTTAACTTGTTACGGTACTGCTAAAGACGTATATCAAATAGAGCCTTTAGACGATTGGTATCAAAAAGGTGCTATTGTAGACATAACAGAATACACCGATATCAAAAGCGTTAAAATTGACCGTTTAAAACTATATAAAAACATAAGCTTCAATTATCAAGAAAGTGAATGCGCAACAAACGAAGCGTTTAGAGACATAACAGGTGGTCGTGACTACGGAAACACAAGCCAACTATATGACTATGATGGTGGCGAATATAAAATAGATTTGCCTTTTGAAAATATGATGATGCAAAAGTTCGAAAACACGGACTTACAAATTGGCGAAAGATTAAACACCGACATACAAACATACATACCAAAACCAATGATTATGTATGCGTATGATACTACAAGCGCACAATGGCGATTTAATGACGGTAGTAGTGTAACTGATATGACTACATATATACCGTTTGGTCAAGACTTACGTTTAGGCACAAGCGACTTTACACTAAACTTTAACGCTGACATAAGTACGTTTCTTTTAGAGCCTGTAGCAAACACTTTGTTTGCAGTTTATTATGCACCGTATTTAACTAATTTATACAATCTTAAAAATAGACGAACCAACGTAAAGACGAATCTACCTATTAGCTTACTTACAGGACTTCAATTAAATGACCGTGTAATAATTCGTGACAAGCGATATATGATTGAATCAATGAAAAGCAACCTAAACACAGGTGACGTTGATTTAGTTTTGATTAATGACTTTAGAGAACTTATTGCAGATGGTGGAGTAATACCAGAAGTAATAGTGCCAGATAACAACGCACAATGTTTAAACATAGATATATTATTCCCTAACGATGCAGTAAGTGCTACGGTAGCAACAACGACTGCTGGTGTAACAATAACACCAAGCACACTAACAAGCGAAGGTAGAACAGAGGTTTGTTTACCTGTAAATACCGCTACAGACTTAATCGTAACGGAAGACGGAACTGATAACATAACGGATGAAAACGCTGGAAGCATAGCAACTAAACAATTAAGAACAGAAGGTGCAAGTGATACGGTAATTATTTTAGTAGTTACATACACGTTTTCTAACGGCACAACGGCAGCGAATCAAATATTTATACAACAACAAGGCTAATGTTAAAACACATAATAGATTTACTACAAATAGATGACTTTTACGAAGGTAGTCACGATGTACAAATAGCAAAGGGCTTATACAATTTTGAGAAAGGAGTTAAAGGAATATACAAGCAAAAGAAAAGAATGCAAATATTGAAGCAAAAAAAATCAGATAATCTCAAAAAAATTAAAAAGCTATGAGTGTAAGAAAGACTGTTGACATAGAAGTAACGTTAGAGAATGGCGACAAGGTTATTAGGCAATTTGAAGATTTAGGCAACGGTGTTTTAAAATTAGCAGATAGTTCAGATAAACTTGAGGCAAGTTTTGAAGAAGTGTATAATGGTATGCAACCACTAACTACGAGAATGGGCGAAGCTGAAGACCGTCTTTATGAATTGGCACTTGCTGGAGATACTACTTCTAAAGAATATCAAGAACTATTAACAAAAGTAGGAGAATATCGCAAGGTTCAAATTCAAACAGATTTAGCCGTAGACCAAGCTGCACAAACATTTAGTCAAAAATTAGGAACGGCTTTAGGTGGTGCAACAAGTGGTTTTGCAGTAGTGCAAGGAACAATGGCTTTAGTAGGTAGTGAATCAGAAGCACTTGAAAAAACACTTTTAAAAGTACAAGCAGCTTTAGCCATTCAGCAAGGAGTTCAAGGTGTTGTAGACTATTCCAAAAGTGTAGGACTTGCCACAAAAGCTACTAAACTTTGGAATCTTGCCTTAAAAGCCAACCCTATTGGTTTAGTCATAACGGCAGTTGTTGGTTTAATTGCAGCAGTTGGCGCATTGTCTGCTGCATTTAACTCAAGTGCTAAAGCAAGAGAAGAAGAATATCAAGCGCAACTTAAGCAAATAGATGCTACTAAACAACAAATAACAGACAGACAAAATCAATTAAAACTTGAGGACAGATATGCAGAAAATCGCATAAAAGAATTAGAGCTTGACAAAGATTTAGCAAAGAGCAAAGAAGAGATTGCCGCTATTGATGCCAAGATTGCAGCAGAAAGAATTGCTGGATTTGAAAGAGAAAGAAAAGCCGTAAGAGCCAATCAAGAAAAAGCCATACAAGATGCTTTAGCACAAGAAAAAAGACTGCAAAAGCAATTTGAAGATGAACGTGATAAAACTTTTTATAGGTCACAAGAGCGAGTAGACCAAGCCCAAGCGATATTTATTGAATCTCAAAAAATTACAAACAAGTTGCGTAAGCAATTAGAGGAAGACAATTTTCAAAGTATTGTTGAAATAAATACAAGGGAAGCACAGTTTGAACAAGAAGAACGAAACAAATCTATAGAGGCAGAAAAAGAAGCTAATCAAACTAAACTTGATAATTACAGAGACTATTTACAATCCAGATTAGCAGCCCAAAGGTATATTGAGGATTTGCAGTTTGCAATAATGGAAGAAGGGGTAGAAAAAGAGGTGGCTATAAGTAATGCAAAGTTTAATCGTATGATTGAAGATGCATTAAAAAATGAAAAATTCACAGAGGAGGAAAAGGCAAAAATCAAAGACTTATTACTTGTTCAGCAGTTTGAAAAAGAAGATGCATTACGCCAAGCAGACAGAGATAAAAGAATAGATGAAACCTTCGGAGAGCTTGAGCGATTAGACTTGGTTGAGGGACAAAAAACTGATATTGTACTTAAGGGAGTTGAGGCAAGAGACAGTATTTATAAGCAAGTCGCTGATAAGCAAAAGGCTAGAACAGACAAAGAGAAAGCTGATGCTCTTGCGTTAGAACAAGCTAAAATCCAGTTTGCTAATCAAAGTCTGAGTGCCATTGCTAATCTGGTCAATTCATTTGCTGGAGAAAGCGAGAAAGCACAAAAGAGAGCATTTAACATAACCAAAGGTATCAACATTGCTCAAGCAGTCATTAATACCGCTGGTGCTATTTCTGCAGCAATAAACCCAGCAGTTGGAGGTCTTGGAATTCCAGCTGGTTTACCTGGAGCAGTATTGGCGGCAGCAACTGGTGCAGCACAAATTGCAACAATTGCTAAAACTGAATTTCAAGGCGGAGGAGGAGCTGACGTTCAATCGCCTACGGATAGTGTCGAAGCACAAGCACCAAGTTTTAATGTGGTCGGCGATTCAGGCATAAATCAGTTAGCTTCCTTAAAATCCGAGCCAGTTAAGGCATTTGTAGTAAGTGGCGAAGTTACGACCAGTCAAGCATTAGACAGAAATAGAGTTGAAAATGCAACACTATAAACAAATAAAAGTTATTATAATATGAGCAGTGAATCAAAAACATTTAGAANCGTAGAATTAATAATAGACGAATCAGACGAGCAAAGCGGAATCGAAGCCGTATCGCTTGTTGAAACACCAGCAATAGAAGAAAATTTTATAGCACTAAACAAACAACAAATACTACTGAAAGAAGTAGATAAAGAAAAGCGTATTCTTATGGGTGCTGCTTTAGTGCCTAATAAACAAATCTACAGACGCAACGAAAAGACGAATGATGAGTATTACATCTACTTTAGTAAAGACACCGTTCGCAAAGCTTCAGAACTATTCTTTAAGCGTTCTAACCACAAAAACGCAACTTACGAACATAAACAACCAATAAAAGGCACTACGATTGTAGAAAGTTGGATTGTCGAAAACACGAAAAAAGATAAAAGCGCACACTACGGCTTAAACGTGCCAGAGGGTACTTGGATGATATCAATGAAAATTGACGATGAAGAACTATACAACAAAGCTAAAGAAGGCGAAATAAAAGGTTTTAGTATTGAAGGATATTTTGCAGATAAATACGATATGACTAAAGAAGAAAGCTTTGAAGACTTTGAAAAGAAAATGCTTGTTGAAGAACTTAAAGAACTTCTACAAAAACAAGAATTAGAATCATATAACGACTATCCAGATAGTGTAAGCAACAATGCAAGGCGAGGACGTGAACTAAACAAAGCCGTAGGTAACAAGTGTGCCACACGCATAGGCAAAGCTCGTAGTGCCGACTTATTGGCAAAACGTCCTTTGTCAGTAAGTACGATTAAGCGTATGTATTCGTATTTAAGCAGAGCAGAAACGTACTACGATGCTGGTGACAAAGAATCTTGTGGCTATATTTCTTATTTGCTATGGGGTGGTAAATCAGCAAAGACTTGGGCTGAATCTAAACTAAAACAAATAGAGAGAGAGGAGTTGGCAAGTATGTTAATCGATGACAATTTTGCAATCATAGATGACCGACTTGCCTATTCTTCTGAAGCTATGGCTGTAAAAGCAGCTACAGATTTAGGTGTTGAGGGCATACACGAACACGAATACGAGGGTAAAACTTGGTATATGGTTGGCGAAACGCACGAATTAGATTTATACGGTAAATGTCCTAAAGGCTACAAAAAGAAGAATGGTAAATGTGTAAAAAAATAATACAATGAATATTAGAGAACAAATAGAAAAAGAAATTACTGAAAAAGTAATGACAAAGTTAGCAAGTGAAAGAGTTGAACTTGGTTTAGTTGATGATTTAAAAAAATTAAATACTCAAGCGACTGAAACTGAAAAATTGTTAAGTAGTCAAAGTAGTGATTTATCTAAATTATTCCAAGAAGTAAGAAATATAGCTGATGAATTTAATGGTTTAAACGACCAAAGAAATAATGAAATAAAAAAAGGCAAAGCTATTTTTAAAGAATTAAATTCAAAATTAGATGCCATACAAAAACAAGCAAAAGATTTAGGTTTAGCACCTAAAGACATTCCAAACTTTAGTAAAAGTGTAACGACAAACAGTTCTTTAAGAGCAGCAACAAATGATTATCAAAGATATTCAAATATCAAAATTTAACATAAACACGAACTATGCGTAAAAAAAAGGTAAAAGAAACACAAGGTAAATCAAGCCCAAAAGGTGGCAAAAGAGGTTGCTTATGTAAAGACAACACATATAGTTCAAAGTGTTGTGACGGCACACTTAGAGCGCAAGGCATAGGCAAGGTTTAAAACAAAAATGAAACAAACAATTTAATATAAAGTTATTATAGTATGAATACACATAGAGCCGTTAGGCAATTTTTAGCAAAAGAAGAAAAAAAGACAGAATTAAAATCTGAAAGAGTAGAATTAGGTGCAGCAGAAGATGTGCAAAAATCAATTAGTACAATAAATGCAGCAATTAAAGAAGCAAAGGCAACTTTAAAAGAATTCCAAGCAGCGAAAGCCGAGTTTGCAAAAGCAGAAGCCAAAGCGTTAAAAGTGAGGAAAACGGCTAAAGCAAAATCAGCTAAAGCATATAAAATAGAATCCAATGTTTCAAAATTATCAGACAAAATTGAAAAACAGGCAAAAGACTTTGGTATAAGCACAAGTGCTATTAAAGGTTATGATA
>FUFK010047601.1_pt1 | contig 28263 bp, 22 predicted proteins | sample 1021851 | NCBI WGS metagenome assembly FUFK01 (sample SAMEA51879418, study PRJEB19060) | metagenome
GGTGCTGGCAATTTGTGGGTAATACCTTCGATAGTAACCTGCTTTTCTTCCATTGCTTCAAGCAAAGCAGCCTGGGTCTTAGGCGGAGCACGGTTAATTTCGTCAGCTAGTAGAATGTTAGAGAATAGTGGTCCTGCACGCAGTTTGAATTCTCCTGATTTTTGGTCGTACATGTACGTACCCATGATGTCACTCGGCAGCAAGTCAGGTGTAAACTGAACACGCTTGAACTTACAACCCAGTGCACGAGCGAATGTGTTTGCTAGCAAAGTCTTAGCCAATCCTGGGAAATCTTCCAGTAGCATGTTACCGTTGGATAGGATTCCAACAGTGACTCTGCGAAGGTTTTCGTTCTTACCAATGATAACTTTCGAAACTTCACCCATTAGTGAGTTAGCAATCGAAGATACAGTGGCGATGAGGTCCTTTGTGCGATGGTCGCCTGCTGGCGCTCCTGCTTGGAATCCTGCGTTCATGATATTAGCACCCCTTGGTACAAGTAACCAACCAGCACATTCCATACTTCAAGGTATTGCGTCCAGAAGTCGCCAAGAATCACGACGTACAGCGTTTGTCTCAACGGCCCCAAAAGTGGTCCTGCTTGCGATGTAGGCGGGTGATTTCTTCCAAAATCTCTTCTTCGATAGGAGTCAAATCGAGTTTTCTCAATCGCTTGGCGTGCGAAGACGGGATGTCAACCCAAAATTCGTCACCTTCTTCGATTTGTCTTCCCACTGTAGGACCCATAACAGCCACGGCTAATTCTTCACCTTGGTGGCCTTGTTTCACATCTTCACTAGATCTAGTTCTCAGGCTCTTAATTTGCCCGATAGATGTGCCGTCCATTTTCATGATTTTTTGGCCTACGTGTACCCTGCCTCCAAGCACTCTCATTCCGACAATAGCAGGCCCTTTGTTCCTGAAGGTGTGGTCTTTGAGATACAATAAGTGGCCAGGATAAACCAGGTTTTCTCTTGCAGCAGCATCCATTTCTGCTTTTGTGGCATCTCTCCATTCTTCGAATTCTTCGAGTATTCGATAGATAATGTCCGCACTGATGAATTTGATTTCTGCATCAGGACCCTCCAGTTTTGGTTGAACCTCTGTGTTACCTTTTACAGAGAATCCAAGGATTACCTGATTCAGTGCATCATCGGCACATTGGGCAGTGATGATGTCTCTTTTGTTGACAGGACCTACTGTGGCCATACGAATCGGGATTTCCATCTTGTCCAATTCAAAAGCTAGCGCTTCTAGGCCACCAACGGTATCCGCTTTGATTACGACGCCTTCTTCAGCGATATCAACCGAAATCTTTGCTTCTTTGTAAGCTTCTTTCTCGGCACTTGATTGTGCTTCTGCGGTGTTGGTTTGTCGCAACGTAGTTCCAGCGAGTACATTCTCGAGGTTAGGTGCAACAATCTTCAATCCACAAGCAGCAACTGCAGTCTCACATGCTTCCCAACGGTCACCAGCATCTCTCATTTCGGACATGCCTTTGGGTCTGAACATTCCTTTGATGTGGGTTGAAAATGGGCCATCTGAGCCCACTAGGGTGATTGTGTCACCAACATTCAATTCACCACGGTTTAGGATTACGTCGATTGTTTTGCCTAAACCTCTCTCATCCTTCATCTCCAGAACTGTACCTTCGCCATCGCCAAGAGTATCTCTCAGCCTTTCTTCTAGGAAGCGTTCTGCCAGTCCTACGGTTACTGTCAGCAAGTCTTGGAGCCCTTCCCCATCTTTTGCTGAACATGGGACCATAGCGAGATTGGATTTGAAATCACGAATCTTGTCATATCTCTCGATATTGAAGCCGTGTTCGCTAAATTGTCCAAGTAGTTTCCAATATCTATCATCGAATAGCTGCTGGACATCTTCTCTCTGGTTTTTCCATGATTCGATGAATGAGCGACCTTTTTCGGTTCTCCAGCCGTGAATTCTGTCTACCTTGTTTGCAGCGACAACGAACGGAGTTTTCTTGTCTCTTAGGATTCTGAGGCTCTCGATGGTTTGCGGCTGTAGGCCTTCCATTACATCTACAACTAGAATAGCAATATCTGCTAGCGCTCCACCTCTGCTTCTGAGGCTAGTGAATGAATGGTGTCCAGGAGTATCGATGAATAACAATCCTGGGCTGTTGAAATCTTTGCCACCAGTCATAGCAGCACAGGTTTCGTTGAGTATCTTTGCAGGCACTTCGGTTGCACCAATGTGCTGAGTTATTCCTCCAGCCTCCCTGTCCATTACACTAGCTTGCCTCTCTGAACCGAGAGATCTGAAGTGGTCCAAAACGCTGGTCTTTCCATGGTCTACATGGCCTAGGACTGAAACGATTGGTTGACGCTGCCAACCGAGGGTTTTGGCCTGTTCTTCAGAGCCATTTTCCTCATCGGACATGTCAAAACCTCCAATTGGATTTTTTAATTTTGCAATTGGATTTCAAAAATCACTCATAGACCCAAGATTGACTATCTTGAGTCCATTCGTTGACTCCTTCTGGGAACCATAATCCAAGTTCAAATTCAGCGGTCTCTGGTGCATCAGAACCGTGAATCATGTTGTATCCAATATCCATTCCGAAATCTCCACGGATTGTTCCTGGCGCAGCTTCACGACCATTGGTAGGGCCGATCAAATTTCTAGCAACACTGATTGCATCTCTTCCGGACCAAGCCATGCAAACTACAGGCCCGCTGGTTACGAACTTAATCAGTCCCGGGAAGAATGGTCTTTCGGCGTGAACAGCATAGTGTTCCTTAGCGATTTCTTCGCTAGGAATAACTTGCTTCAATCCAACCAATTGTAGACCCTTTCTTTCAAATCTCTGGATGATTTCTCCAACCAATCCTCTCTGTACGCCATCAGGCTTTACCATAACATAGGTAGTCTCCATACTAATTCCACCAATGCAGGCGACAAGCATGCCCTATTTGAGCGCAACGATTGTAGTACTTGCGTAAAGTGACTAGATTCTGCCTTTTACATAGTGGCGGGTCCACTTTACTTTGCGTGAGTTTCGCTTTAGCTTGACCGCATTCTTGCGAGCCTTGCTGTTAGCAAACCACTGTACTGTACCGTCGCGGCGAATGAACATCAAACCAGTACCTGGTTCGATAATATCTCCTGAGAAACTGCAAATTCTTTGTTCTGGCATTGAAATCACCTATAGTTGAGTTTACGGGCTTCTCGGCCAGTATCGACTAGCATCAGGATATCACCGACACGAACAGGTCCAACCACGTTTCTTGTGATAATTCTACCAACGTCACGAGGGTTAGGTGCATCGTTAACACGCACTTTAACCTGAGTAGCTTCACCGGTCATACCGGTTCTTCCTACAATTTCGACAACCTCTGCAGGCCATCCTCCGAGTTCTTCAGACATTTCTTATTCCTCCGAAATCAGTGATATATTCAGTTGGAAAGCCCCTTTACTAGCTCTACAACTTCGTTGAATTTTTCTTGAGCTCCCTTGGAAACTTCCAGAAGAGCGAGAGAAGCGGTCTTGACGCCACCTGGCATACCGGCTTCCTTTGCTAGGAATTCCTGGCTAGGAACGTATCCGAACGGGATACCTTTCTCTGCGCAGATTAGAGGAATGTGAGCCAGTAGTTCTGGCGGGTTAACATCCTCTGCCATAATGATGAACTTTGCAGTACCGCGCTCTGCGGTCTTAGTTACCTCATTAGATCCTTTTTTCATTTTTCCATTCTTGTTAGCCGAAACCATCTCGTAGATCTTGTCTGCGACATCGTTAGGGGTCTCATATGACACGTGTGCACTCATTGAAATCACTCTCATGCTTATGTGAAGCAACGCTGCGCACGGCCTCGCGAATATAAACACCACGGGTTAGCCATTTTGCTCTACTTTTGCAAATCTTCGAGAATTTTACGCACACCACGAGCCAATGCAGCCCCTCCGGAGATGACAGCACGGCTATTGGAAAGGCTAGAGGTGGCATGTACGCCATCGACATGGTTAGACAGTCTCGCAATCGCGCCTCCAGTGAACAATCCGTGTGTACAAGCAGCGTGAACTTCAGTTGCACCCTGGCTTCGCAAAGCATCTGCAGCTTTGCAAATTGTACCTCCAGTAGCAATCATGTCGTCGACAATAGCGACAATTTTTCCTTCGACTTGCAAATCCTTAGCTTTGTGCACTATAGTATGAGCATCGATTCGAGTTTTCTCGAGATAGGAGAATGGTAGGTCAATTGCTTTAGCGACCGCACTTGCTCTATCTATTGCTCCTTTATCAGGAGAGAGGATGAAATCCGGTTTGACATTGTCCTGTAAGTGAACTGCAATTTCAGGCATCGCTGAAGTAAATGCTACGGGAATCGGCATTTCTTCGAGTGCTGCAGGTGCGTGTAAATCGAAAACTACGATTCCATCACAATGCGATGCAAGCAATCTTCCAATCGCCTTTGCACTAATCGCTTCACCCGGGCGGAATCTCTTGTCCTGTCTAGAATATCCAAAGTAAGGGATTGCGACAATGACTCCAGGGCCGACAGAATCCATAGATTGAGGTCCGATTTCTTTGAGATTTTCAGTGCGCCCTGCCCTAACATCTCTAAGGGCTTCCAGTAATAGTAGCGTTTCCACAATCCCAGCATCTGGGAATGTATTGGAAACCAGAACTACAGGCTCTTTACGAACTGCTTCAATGGCTTCTTCAGGAATTCGTATGTATCCTTCCGAGTCAGGAAATCTTCTGGCTTCTAATGAATGGTGCTCCCACCCAAGCTCCTCGGCAAGGTCGATTGCAAGCGCCCGGGAATTACTGCCCGACACTACTACCATGGTGTTAGTGCCGGCGAGGGGGCTAAATGAGGGTTCTCCTGCTTCACTTGCAATTCAATCTCTAAAAATCATGCAATGTCACTGACTGGAATCGCTTAATGGTGCGCGAGGCAGGACTCGAACCTGCGACCTCCCGGTTATCAGCCGGGTGCTCCAGCCGACTAAGCTACCCGCGCAAAGGCAGGTCGCCGACCGACCATCCCATCATAAAGACGACGGTACACTCATTCTTCGGTTACTGCATCAGGGGCGTTCGCCTGTATGTAAGAAGGCAAACCTAGCAGTTTGTCGAATGTTCTGGAAAGAACAACCTCATCTAAGCGCTCGCGTGTGCGTGCGAGTGAAGTAATTGGAATATTGATAGTAGCATCAATTCCATATTGCATCTGGATCCCGATTCGAGTTTTTACTACTACAGCGCGGTACGTTCTCTTGATTTTCACTAGTTCAGTGATTACTCCGATTTCCATGCCTTGATTGTCCAGGACAGCTCTGTCCATCATTTCATCAGGTGCATACAATTTCTCGTCGATACGGACTGTGTTTCTCCAGCGTCGCTGAAGTTCTCTCATCGATTTCGAGAGTTTTACAGATCCATCATTTCTGATACTGTGTATTAGTTCCTTGTGTAATGGTGCGAGTTCAGCAGGTTTTCGCATGAATTCGTCAGCGACTCCTGGCTCGACCATTATGCGCATTGAGCGCACTCTTGCTTCGTTCGGGTGGTGTCTCTCTCCTACGATGACGCCCACCTTTGTATCATTCACATATACATCCCTTTGGAGTAACTCCTGGATGTCATATTCGTTGTTCGGCATTTTTCCCATCTCCTTGGTCTTCGGGCTCTTGACCAATCTATCCTCGACAGTGACGACTATTATACTTGCCCCCTTCAAAGAATACTTTTCCAATTGGATTTGTCGCATAATTCTGTTCTCTTCAATTGGATAAGTGTTCGCGATTCATTTTTTGAGGAGCGTTTCAAAACGCGAATCTAATTGATGTCGCATAATGTTACGCAGAAATCAAATCTAAATGAAATTTTCCAATTGAAAATTAAAAAAATCAATTAGATTATTGATGAACGAATAACCTCATCAACAAGGTACGATTCGATAAGAATTGATGGCGATAATTGTCAGGGGAGCGACCTGTTCACTCGGTGAAGCAGTCGTTGACAAATTGCTATCGATGGACATAGATGTGGTCGCAACCGAAGATTCCCATAGAATTAGGAACGAGACACTTCTGAAATATTCTCAAGCAAAGCTTCTGTCACAGGGTGATGGGTATTCGATTTCTTTCGATGGAAGTAAGGCCGATATAATCATAGGAGGAAATCTGATTGTTCATGATTTGATTCCAACACGAAATGATAGATGGATGCCTGATGAATTCAAAAGCTGGTCATATGGAAAGGAGTACAGTGGAAAGCCAAGGTATTGGCTTAGTGTTATCGATGCTGCGAACGCTATTGCCCATTTGGCCAACTCTGGTAGTCACTTCTCGGGCTTACACATGTGCGGTCGCAGGGAATGGTTTTGTGAAGACACACAAGCAGAATTTGAAATGTTGTGGGAGAGAACAAACCAAGGGCAGAGTGGTGAATTTACAGCGCAGACATTATTTGGACATGAGATTGCAGGCATGGAAGCTAAGCCGATACAAGAAGAAGCAAGCACTAGGCCTGACTTACAGCCTTTACATGACTCACTTTTGGAAATCACNGGCGACGGATGGCGACCGCTTATTCCTCTAAGAACTGCCATTATGACAATGATAGCAGGTATGATTGATTGACGTATATTTTAGTGGTGAGAATATGCAAATTGAGATTAGGCCTCTAACTTATCCGGAATCCAAGATGATCTGGACAATTAACGAAGAGGGTCTTCCAGGAACGGGCAAAGTTTCAGAGCAAGAAATCAATTCCTTGCTCGATTTCTCATCATATGCCATTGGTGCATATGTTGGAGGCAAATTGGCTGGATTCGTGATTTGTCTACCGCCAAACACTGAGTATGCTAGCCTAAACTATGCTTGGTTCAACCAGCGCTATGACAACTTCCTGTATGTAGATAGGATAGCAGTTAGCATCGAATATCAGAATCAAAATATCGGCTCAACACTTTACGAGCATGTGAAAAAGCAGGCAGAAGAAATGGATGCTCCGGTGACTGCAGAAGTCAACATCTACCCTCCGAATCCAGGTTCGATGAGATTCCACGATAGACACGGGTTCGAACAAGTCGGAGTTTTAGAACACGACGAGAAGTCCGTTGCTTTATTCGTCTATCAGTAATAGATTCCAATCGAATTGAGCATTCCATTCGAACAGAGGCTCCGCAGGGTACTGTTGTTTGCTAGTGGTGCGAGAGCCGGTATAGGAGAATCTGTGATTCGACTAGAGGCTCCGCATGTACTTTTGTTGGCTAATGGTGCGAGAGCCGGGACTCGAACCCGGGTTCAAGCGTTGGCAACGCTCGGTGATAACCACTACACTACTCTCGCAAGTGTAACCCTCGGATTGAACAGGGGTATAAACCGTTGTCGATTAGAAACAAGATTGGATTCAAGCGTCTCCAAAGCCGCCCAAGCCACCTTCTTTGTCAGACCCGCGCATTACATACACTGTAGCGCCAGCAATTGCTAGAACTATCAATCCTCCAATTGCTACATAGGTCAGCATATCGCTATCTGAACCCGAGGCAACCTCGCCAGCAGGTTCTTTCAACATGATTGGAACAGATTCTTCGGCACTTTGGGAGCCATAGGAATCCATTGCTTTCACAAGCATTTCATGCGTTCCAAGAGCGATATATGTCTTGACTGTGATTTCTTTGGAATACGTGCCATCTCCATTTGATGTCATTGTGAACCAAGTATTGGATTGACCAGGAGGTGCTAATATTCCCAGTTTTACCTTTACCCAATTTAATCCATCATAATCATCGACTTTTATTGTAAGGATATAATCGACATCTTCGTCTCCAATTTCAATGACCCTCAGCTCTCCGATGTCAATAACTGGTGGCTCATTCATCACATTGACAATGATATCCTCATCCATCGTACTCTCAATGTGGTGTTGCCCAGAAGCAATTGTTCTTTGGACTGTGATTGAGGAATCAAAATTGTCAACCATTCTAACCTTTAGCATGTGTTCTCCTGGGCTCATACCTGATGGAATTTCAACTTGCCCTACCCATATGTCTCCGAGTTTATTCAATTCGGATAGGTTACCACCATATTCCCTCATATCAATAGAAACTGAAGCGACGCCATGCCCGTCGATGACTTCAGCATTGACCAGCAAAATCTCACCTCTATGGACTATTGATGGAACGATTTCCATTGAAGTAAGTCGAGGTGGTTGGTTCAGAACGCTAATGTTGGCTGAATCCGAGTCTGTTGCATCGAATACATCGCTAACTGTAACATTGATTGGTAAATCGCCATATTCTAATCCTGGAACTGATAGTTCTGCTGTCCAAATATCATCACCTATTACTCGGTCACCATTCAGCCCCTTGTCGTTCAATACAACAGGTGTCGAGCCACCGATTGATGTAGTGTCTGCAGTAACGCTGACTATGTTGAAATCAACATCAGAAACTGTAACTTCAAGGTAACCCGGTGCACCACCTTCGCCAGTAACTACTCCTTGTGCTAATGTGATCAATTCAATGCTAGGGTCACTGTTATCATGAACAGAAATGATTGAAGGAGATAGTACTCGATTAACTGACTGGTTCTCAGTTAGGTTGACCAGTTGCTCGTCCTCTCCGAACTCAATTTGGAAAGCACGCTGAATAGCTACATTTAGCCCTGAAAGCGGGCCATCGATGATGAGATTTCCACTGGCAGTACCAATTACATCAGAGGAATAAACTCCAGTCCATGCAACGGTATCCACCAAGTGTCCATCCATGGCAACTGTTTCTGCTTGTCCTGCTGTCACAGTTAGTGACATCCCGCTTTGTTGGTCCAAAGTGAAAACATCTCCAGTCATTGCATCAATCGGAGCAAATCCGGATTCNCGGCTAACNGTGACGTCTCCAATTCCCTCTTCTACGGAAGGGGCCTCAGGAGAGGTTTGTATAGGTGAATTAGAATGAATAATGTCGCCACTGCTTGGGTCTGGTCCTGTTTGACTCCAAACCGTGCGTATTGTTCGGTTATCCCAGTCCGCTTGTTTTGCATCATAGGACCAGGATTCGTTATGATGGGCTCCAGCGCCTAAATCTGAATTTGGTAATGCTGAAATCCCAGTAATGTTGAACCAATCTTCCTGATGTACGATGATTACATCATACATTACTCCGGTTTCGTTTGCTTGGGACATAGCGCCTTCAATTGTGCGAACAACTCCGAATGTACCTTGTGCATCGCCTGTAATTGTTCCATCAACGTGTAAGTCGTCAACAGTTACTATTCCATCTTCTTGTTCTTGATGGAAATCATGTATTGTGCCATTTATCTGTACACTTGCGTTCTCATCTTCTCCAGAGAACCCGAAAGTACCTTGCCCGGTCATTTTGTTCAGATGGTCAACACGCACACCATCTTCCCAGCGTTCAAGTGATTCGAAACTGTTGAGAGAAATGTCCATTCTCGTATCGTTATTTTCCATTATCAAGTCTGCAGTCGCCTCAAATTGAGTGTGAGAAAGCTTGCGTGTGCCATTAGAATCCCATGTCTCAATCAACATAACCGCCAAATCACCGCTCAGGTTCATCATTTCTCCTTCATTATCAGCATCGACTGAAATTGAGCCATTTGCTTCGATTTTGAATCTCTCATCTACTATCCCGTCGAAGGTAGTTCTGTTAATCCAGGCATCGCTGATTGTTCCTTCAATCTGAACAGCACCTTCGTCTCCATNATTGCCGACTTCGATAGTTCCACTTCCTCGGGCATCGAAGATTTGTCCTGTCATTACCCCGTCAACAGTTGTTTCATTCTTCCACACTGAATCCAAGTCGATCATCATGGATATGCTGCTATCAGCTGTATTCGAGACAATCAACAGGGACCCGTTGCCCATTTCCCATGATTCTAAACTGTTCCCGATTCTTTGTTGCCATCCTTGACCGTCGAATAATAGAATGTACTTCTGGGTTCCATTTTCATTTTCCCATTGCTGGTCCATTTCCCATTCAGAATTCAGGGTAACCTCGTGGTCTGCGATTGGCTGGCCCCATAATCCAACGTTGATAATTCTGGTAACATCGCCGGCATGTATTGTTATGACATCGCCGTTAGAAACAGAGGTATTCAGTATAATCCGGAGATCTTCTCCTGTTGTATCGTAGATGATTCCAACATCGAGCATTTCTTCATTATGCTCGTGTGTGACATTGATTTCAGAAAGTTCCACTTCACCAGCGATAATGTAAGCATGGTCATCAGTCCAGTCAACATTGATTGTGACCGTATCGACTTCATCAGCACTGGCAATCGGTAAAACCGAGGCCAAAAAGAGCACAACTAGCAGACCTGCTCTTACCTTCATGGTACAATGGTGTACCCGCTACTCTTCAAGACTTTGGGGGAGATGATTAGCCCCAGTGGTCGGAAGTGAATGCGTTTGGATTGACTGGTTTGTCTCCTTCACGCATCCAGATACTTCCTGTATCGCCATAAACATCGCCGAATGGGTCGACTTCAACGACCTCAACTTCACGGTTCATGTAAGCCTCAACGCGCTCACGCAGCTCTGGCTTGAAGCGCCAGTAGTGGATTCTCCATTCACGACCATCCCAAAGAGTAGTTTCTTCGGATTCGGTTGTAAGAAGGTCATAGTCTTGGAACATGTAGAACAAGTTACGATCGGTTGGCTCTAGGGCATTGTCAATGATTCTATCATAAAATCCGAAGAAACCAAGAGCGTGCTCAGCCATGCCACTAGCGACCTCAGGGTCCATTTCCATGTCTATGTGCTGTCTAATTGCCTCAGTAAGTTCCATCATTGTCATTCCCATGTAATCACCTCGCGCTGGAGTATAAGCCGCCGCACTTTCCTCCGCTGCGCAGTAATATGTATAGGTCGAAGTCCCTAATTAACCCAGCGACGATTTTGGCCCAATCGAGCAGTTCAAAGGGGAAATCGAACCCGCAAGTGTATGGATGAGCAGTTCGCGGAAGGTAATTTCCTCGGCTTGCCGGACCAAGACGGTCCTGCCGATGTAGTAATTGCCCCCATCCCATATGAACTCACCACTTCCTACGGGCAGGGCACTGCAGAAGGGCCTGCTGCATGTATTGAGGCCTCAGGTCAAGTTGAATTGTTTGATGATTTACTCGATGAAGAGTTGCCTGCAGGGAAGATTATTCGCACAGTTAAGCCATGGGATGGAGAGGGGGCGTCTCTCCAACAGCAGCTTGACGGCATAGGCGCATACGCTGCTGAACAGTATTCTAGCGGAGCGTTCCCAATTTTCCTAGGAGGTGAGCACGGAATCCTTCCCGGGATTCTTAGAGGATGCCCGCAAAATGTGACTCTTATCCAGATAGACGCACATGCAGACCTTCGTGACGAATTAGATGGTGAGCCGTATTCACATGCTTGCGCAATAGCTCGCTCGCTTGACGAGGGCGCTTTAGCGGTACATCAGGTTGGTATCAGGGCATACTGCAGACAAGAATTGGAATTAATCAACTCTGATGATAGAATCCACACTTGGTTTGCCAAGGATGTGATGAGTCCTTGCACAGGTGCTAAAGCGTGGGCAGAATGGCTCGAATCGCTTACTCATATCGAAGGCCCTGTACATCTTACAATCGATATTGATGGCTTGGATGGCGCCTTAGTTCCAGCCACAGGAACTCCGGTTCCTGGCGGACTATCTTTCTGGCATGTCGTGCAAACGATAGAGGCAGTATTCGCAAATTGTGAGGTAGTTAGCGCAGATGTGAATGAAATCGTTTCACAGAATGATACTCCATTGACAGAATTCACAGCTGCAATGATCGCAACAAAGGTTGCTGCAGCCCATATTGCTAGTCTGAGGTGATAAATTGGCACACGGTTCTCACATTATGCTCGACTGCACTGGTGCGGTTGGTGTTGAAGGGCCGTGGATGCTTTCTTTGATGGAAAAGGCCGTGGATGCATCTGGGGCACGCCGTGTTCATTCACATAACGAAAATTTCGATGGTAGCGTTTCACCACTTGGTTTCGCATCGGTTGTATTACTCGATGAAAGCCATGTGAGCGCGCATTGTTATTCGGAAACAGGATTGCTTGCAGTCGATGCTTTTTCTTGCGGAGGAACCGACCCTGCAAGAATTATGGAAGTAATCGAGAAAGAATTGAAATCACGATATCCTGAGATGATAATCAATCGACGTAAGCGTGTTGAGAGATTCCTGTCAGAGCCTGTAAATGGAGGAGTGAGAGGATTTGTTGACCGCCATTTCCATCATTTCAACGCAGGTGCATTGCGTGATTGTGCACAATCTCTTGACCAGTTCCTAAACGAGGGTGGGCGATTGATGGTCACATTGGCTGGAGCGATGAGCACGGCTGAAATTGGACGCTCTCTAGCACCAATGATTAGAGCAGGGAAAATCCATGCAATAACTTGCACAGGAGCCAATTTAGAAGAGGACGTGTTCAATTTAGTAGCTCATTCAAAGTATCAAAGGATTCCAAACTGGCGTAATTTGAGCGAGGAAGATGAAGCAGAATTGCACAGNCAAGGNTTCAANAGAGTCACAGATACTTGCATTCCAGAGGAAGAGGCAATTCGCCACATAGAAGGTAAGATTCTCGCTCAATGGAAATCTAATCCAGCATTCCCTCATGAACATTTGATGGCGATTCTAGACGATTTAGATGCTGAAATTCCTCGAACTGATTCTTGGTTAATTGCAGCCAGAGATGCGGGGATTCCAGTGTACGTCCCTGGTTGGGAAGATTCTACTTTGGGCAACATCTTTGCAGCACACTGCATCAAGGGCGATGTAGAACACACTGCAGTAAAGACAGGCATAGATTACATGATGCATTTAGCTGATTGGTACAGGAATGCCGAACACCCAATCGGCTTCTTACAAATCGGGGGTGGGATTGCAGGTGATTTCCCGATTTGTGTAGTTCCTATGCTTCGCCAAGATATGCAAGATAATGCACCGCTATGGGGCTGGTTTGCTCAGATCTCAGAATCTACAACCTCGTACGGCGGTTATTCAGGGGCTCCACCTAGTGAGAAAATCACATGGGGCAAATTAGCCCCAGGCACTCCTATGCACATAATTGAGTCAGATGCAACAATCGTGGCTCCAATCTTATTCTCATATATTTTGAACTAATATTTTCCAATTGAAAAATTAATTTTTCAATTGACATTTAGTCCATGGCAAGATTGTTTATTTCTATCAAAAAACCCATCGAATAATAGTCATATTGATGATAGGTAGGCTTGTGGAAGTTACATGCGCGGGCTTGCAATTTTCCTTGCAGTTCTCATTGTGGCCCCAACGCTAGTTACGGCTGAACCAAACTGGCCTGGCGAACCTGTGGACAATCACATCTACATGTCTTGGGCTGCATTAACTCAAGAAGTCAATGATTGGTCAAACGATAATCCTGACATCGTACAGTTGTCTAGCATTGGTCAATCTTTCCTAGGAAAGGAACTTTGGATGGTTGTCCTTTCTGATTGGTCTATGGAGGTCAAGAGCGATGGTACTGCTAAAGAGATAATTTACATTGATGGTGGCCATCATGGTAACGAATACCTTGGTACTGCATTGGCGTGGCTAACAGCCAAGTGGTACATTAATGGATGGAATGCTCTAGATGAAGAGGCAGTCAATGTATTACAGTCTACTGAATTGCACATCATGATCATGCTCAATCCAGACGGAAACGACTTCGACACTCGGCACAATCAAAACCTTACAACTACAGCTAATCCGTTTGCTAGCGAGCCAGTTCCTACAGGTATTGACCTGAACAGGAATTACGACCACTTCTGGGATGATTGCTCCCCTAGTGACCCATTCGCACCCGGCACAGGTCCGTTCAGTGAGCCTGAAACTCGTGCGAATGCGAATTACATGAACAATGTAGTACAGGATGCAGATCTGTACGTAACCATGCACACTGGCGTCTGGATTATGTTGTATCCTTGGGGTAAATGGCCTCAGCAACCTCCAGATTGGGAATTATTCCATGGAATCAGAGAAGACGTGCACGCAGGTATTTCCGACATACCAATCCAAAACGCAAACCAAGGACTCTATCCAAATTGTGGGACTAGTAGAGATTACGGATACGGAGTAATGGGTTTCCCTACCTTCACCTTTGAGACAGATGACGACCAATTCCTTCCAGGAACATTTGAAGATGTTAACGAAAGGCTTGATGAAGAGCTTGATGTAATGAGATATCTAATCAACAACATTTGGTATTGGAGAGCACGTCTTGTTGTCGAATCATTCAGCATCGATGATGAGGTTGTAACTTTCACAGTCAACAACATGGGTCGTGCAAGCACTCAAAACGCCACGCTGCAGTACATCGATGGGGACAAAGTTCTATGGGAATCCGATAATTTCACAGCAAATGCAACCAGCAAAACTTCAGTAAAGACTGGCGGTTTTGATTACGAAGGCGGCGAATGGCGCCTATCCTACCAAAAGCGAGTTGTTCACTCATCACAATGGGTGAATGAGAGCGTAAGCGTAAGCCCATCGACCACCAGTTTCCTGTCTCAATCAGTTGAAACGTTGGTTTGGGTGCTTCAGGCGGGTGCCGTTCCTTTATTCGTCGTAGCATTCGCATTTTGGTGGTCTAGGGAAGAGAAGCCGTTTGATTTGGACGATGAGGAACCTTTGGAAGCAGAACTCATCGAATGAGCCGAATCATGCGCATCTTCAAGTGCCATGTACTTCTGGAATGATTAGGTGAGCCAATGCAGGTATCAGTAAACACCAACGACAACATCAACGGAACACTCGTTCTTCCTTTGTGGCAAGATAGCGAATCAATGGCAGAAGGCAGCGAAGCAGGGGTTCCTAGAAGCCTAAAAAATCAGATTGAAACAATCCTAGCTGCTGGAGATTTCAAAGCAAAGTCCGGAACAGCAATGACACTAGCTGGAACCGATGGCGGCAAGGCAATGCTAATCGGTTTAGGAAAGGCAGATGACGCAACTCTACAGTCGATGAGAGAAGCCGGTGCAAAGGTTACTGCAAGCCTTTCCAAGATCCATGGCAAAACTATCACAGTCAAGTTCTCCGGCATAGAGGGAGATCACATGGGAGCCTTTGTAGAAGGTATGATTCTCAGAGATTACTCATATGACAAGTACAAGTCAAAGGATGACGACGACGACTCTGACGATGGCGAAATCCACGCTCACGTAACTTGTGAAGCAGATAAGGTTGAGGATTTGCACAAGTCCGCAAACCTGTCTCTTGCAGTAGCATCCGGTGTTTATCTGGCTAGAGATTTAGGAAATGCTCCACCAAATGACCTGTATCCAATGGCATTCGCTGAGCAGGCAATCGAGTTCGGCAAAGAGCATGACAATGTTAAGGTCACAATCATCAACTACGAACAGGCACTTTCCATGGGAATGGGCGGTCTTGTTGGAGTTGGTATGGGTTCAGCAAGAAAGCCATGCATTGTAATCTTCGAAATCAACCCAGACATGCCTGGTCCAAGCCCATGTATCGTTGGAAAGGGTATCACATTCGACACCGGTGGTATCTCACTAAAACCACCGCCCTCAATGGACGAAATGAAGTATGACATGCACGGCTCTGCAACAACTTTCGGTGTAATGCAAGCACTAGTTGCTAGCGGACACAAGGAGAGAGTAATCGGAGTTACATGCATGGCAGAAAACATGCCATCTTCCAACGCTCAACGCCCTGGTGATGTAATCAAGACATATTCTGGCAAGACTGTTGAAGTTCTGAACACAGATGCAGAAGGAAGACTCGTTCTATCCGATGGACTGTGGTACACAGGAACTCATCTAAACCCGTCTTACATTATCGATTTGGCAACTCTAACCGGAGCTTGTGTCGTTGCACTTGGCCACGAAGCAAGCGGTCTTTGGTCGAACGATGACGACTTGAGAAACAAGATCAAGGAGGCAGGAGAGCACTGTGGAGAAATCGCATGGCCTATGCCATTGTTCAAGGCATTCGAGAAGGAAATGACCGATTCAAAGATTGCAGATGTTCGCAACCTTGGTGCAGGTCGCTGGGGTGGCTCAAACACCGCAGCAGCTTTCCTAAAGCAATTCATTCCAAACAAGGATGGAACCGATGAACAGATTCCTTGGGCTCACCTAGACATTGCTGGAACAGCATGGGGTGCTAAGACTAACAAGTTGGTCAAGACCGGTGCAACAGGAATCCACGTAAGGACTCTACACCACTTGATTACTGGTCAGTAATTATTGGCTAAAGTGCTTGATTGCATCACGAGTGATATCGATTACTAGGTCGACTTCTTCGCTTGTAATATTGAAGTGAGGTGTGTACCTTAGGGCGTTTATTCCTCCGTGGATCACTCCAAGACCTTTCTTTCTGCACCAGACTTCGACATCATCGAATCCAACGACTTTCATCTTTTCAGGGTCTAATTCTGCAGACAAAAGCAATCCAGTTCCCTGAACTTGGGTGATTGTACCCGGTAATTCTTCTGCCAAAGCCTTCAGCTTGTCAACGAACTCACGGCCGCGGTCACGAATATTCTGTCTCAATTCAGGAGTGATTCTCTCAAGCACTGCAACAGCGGTTTCCAACGCTCTCGGATTTGTTGTCATGGTGTTACCATATATTCCTACAACATACAACTCAGCAGCCCTTTCGTTCAGTCCTAAGACCGATAGTGGGTATTGACCTGCATTCAATGCCTTAGACCAAGTTTCTAGATCTGGCCCTTCAGCATCTTGGAATCCTTCATAGTCCACGACTGATAGAGTGCCCTGTCCTCTAATTCCTGCTTGGATNGANTCCACAATNAGCATAGAACCGTGTTCATTGGTTAGCCTTCTTGCTTCATCGTAGAAATCTCTGTCAATACATTGGCCTGGGTTTCCTTCACCTTGTACAGGTTCTATTGACATCGATTCGATGAAGTAGCCTTCTTCCTCAGCCTTTGCAAAGGCTGCCTGAAGGGCTTCGACGTTGTTTGAAGGAACTAGGATCAGGTTGTCTCTTTCGGAGAATGTCTTCAGAACCTTGTCGTATTTCCCTTTGCAGGAATGAGAAATTTGTGCAGGCCTGTCAGTTCTTCCATGGAATGCTCTTTCAATAGCTAAAAGTTTGACAGGCTTACCTTCATGCTTGCCGCCAGGTCCAGTCATTATCTTCGAGTTTACATCGCATATTCTCATTGCAACAGTCATCGATTCTGAACCAGAGTTCATACAGATGAACTTGGAGAATGGGCAACTATCTCTTGTGTGTCCCAATTCTTTTTTCAGTGCAGCAGCAAGCCTAGCTTGTGAAATTGAAGGAGTCATGACATTAGCCATGACGTGATTTTTGCTCATGGCCTCAATGATTTCCTCTGGACCATGCCCGCCACCCAGCATACCATATCCTCCGTTATCGTGAACTACGGCGCCGTGCGAAGTTACTATCCAAGGCCCTCTTGCTGCGACTGCAACATAAGGATTGATTGTAGCAGGAGCGTAAAAGTTGACGTAATCTTCCTGCAAATGAGAGACTAGGTCATTTTCTGCCATCATCAACAATTCACTAGAAAACTCCCCTTGTCGAATCCCTGCTTCCTCAATAGCTTGCACTAACGTGTTATCTCGTGAAGCGAAATCTAGGATTACATCGTTAGTTAATCCGGTGGTCTCAGTATGACCACTCGATGCGCGCATCTGTTCCAGAATAGCGATTACATCTGCCATGAATAAAAGGCGTTACAGGCGTATATTCAACATTGTCCTATATTGGTGTAATTTTACACTCTTGCAGGCGATTTTATCTTAATCCGAGATAGTTTGGTTACTCCATGGCAGAGGAAAAGCGGTCCATTGACCACACCTCTCTGCAGCACGGATTTTTCCAATTCACATTCCCTCATACTTGGAAGGGAATTGTCCCTTGGGTTATTGCAGCAATACTGTTCCTTGGGGCTGGAGTCTTCCTAATAGTCAGCCTCGACATACCAGATGTGCCGCCTGTTTCAGAAAGTCAGTATGTCGATTCTTTGGATGAAATCGATGAAGAAGATACTGTGACTCTAGGCGCAGGATGGCAGGATTCTGGCGATGAGGCTACATTTGCTGTAATCGACGTGGTAATCCAAGAAGGAACATTGGTTCATGGATATTGGACACTTGATTCAGACGGTGAAAATTGTACAGATCATGTTGATGTTTATGATGATGTCATTTTGACTGTAGAGCCTACTTCAGGAGGCGAACCATTCGAAATTACTTGGTTGGATGAAGTTGGTGTTGAAGTATCGACAGATAGCCGTAATTGCCCTGGTTACGACGATTGGTATGTTGGAGCAGGCAGTGAAGTTGAGATGTTCATTATCGGCATAGACGGTGAATATTCGATGCTCTCGGTTGGTGCTGAAGGAAATGAAGCGGGCGAGAGAACAGAGCGAGAAGATGCTCAGAGAGTCGCCTTGGGAATTGTCGTCCTTGCTGCTGCATTGATGATGGTCACAACTCCTACATCACTTTCCGATGATATCAAGAATCTGAAAAATAGATGGGGAAACAAGCCATTCGTGCACGGTTCCCCAGGTAATTTGAATGATGCCAAAGGGCCGGTTAGAGAAGTAGACGAGAACGATTGGGTCTTGCCTCCGCCCGGGCATGAAACATGGCCTGAGAACCCGTATGCGCCTAATGATGAAAGTTCACTAATCGAAGAACATCCAGATGTGATTGGTACTCCAACTCCTGCAACTTTCACGTTGTACTCAATAAATGGGATAATTTTCATCACAGCTGCGTTATGGCTAGCTGCCGATTTAACAGCAAGACACAGTGATGATACGCGACAAACAATTGGTATCTTTTTACGCATTGGTATCGTTTTGTTTTCTATACTTTGGTCGATTTTTGCATTCCGAAAATGGAAATTGATGCACAATATAATCGATACTCCTTCTAGCAGAGTCAGAAGTGTTGCAGCAGGGCCTGCTGAATTGGTTGGCCAAGTTAGACCAGGACCTCAAGGCACTATGTCGGTGAATGTTGGTGGAAGCGCATCTAGGAAAGTCGAGGGCGTGGTCAACTACAGATGGAAAGAAGAGGAACATGTTTGTACAAAGGATTCTGATGGGAATGAATCATGCAGTTGGCAAACCAGAAGAACCGATTCAGGGGGGACAGAATTCATACTACACGATGGAACTGGTGGTATACTAGTTGACCCTAATTCTTGGGACAAGGTCGAGATGGGGGGCCGACTATATCGTTGGAAGAGTAGTAGTTGGAGATGGACTGTTTGGGTTTTAGCTGCTGGTGACCCAGTATACTGTCTTGGCAGAGTNGANACNAGAACTNACGATGAGCGAGAAGAAGGAATTGACACTACAATNCCTAACTCATTNCTCGTTGTTCGNGGNAACAAAGACATTGGAATGCAAGTGCACCTTCACAGAGGAACCGAGTTGTCACTAATCGCCGGCTTGCGCTCCACCACAGAAGCGGTCGTTGTACCATTAGTCATGCTGATTTTCAGCGCTATACCGTTCATCTGGTGATCAGTCTTCGTCTTCTTCGACTACTTCGAAGTCAGCGTCTACCACACCGTCATCCGATGCATCAGCACCAGCCTCTTCCTGCTCAGCCATTTCAGCCGCAGCAGCCTCATACAACTTAGCGGAGATTGCGTGCATACCTTCCTCGATTTCTTTGACCTTAGCTTGTACAGCAGCCTCATCGATTTCATCAAGTTCCTTAGCAGCGCCTTCTTCATTCTGAAGCAGAGCCTCAAGTTCGTCAACCTTGGAAAGAACAGGCTCCTTGTCCTCATCACTGAGTTTTTCGCCAGCCTCGTCGATTGTTCTGCGAGTTTGGTAGACGATTTGGTCAGCCATGTTTCTCATTTCGACCTGAGCCTTTAGGCGCTTGTCAGCCTCTGCGAATTCTTCTGCTTCAGCAATCTTTGCTTGAATTTCATCTTCTGATAGAGAAGTGTCTGATTCAATCTTGATAGATTGCTCTTTTCCAGTACCCTTGTCCTTAGCAGACACATTGACGATACCGTTTGCATCGATGTCGAATGTGACTTCNATNTGAGGTACGCCACGAGGTGCTGGTGGGATGCCCATCAAGTGGAATTGTCCAAGGCTTACATTGTCCTTAGCGAACTCTCTCTCACCTTGTAGTACGTGAATTTCTACCGCAGGTTGATTATCGCTTGCGGTTGAGAATACTTCAGAGCGGCGACTTGGGATGGTCGTGTTTCGCTCGATCATTGTAGTGGTTACACCACCGAGGGTTTCGATACCTAGGGTTAGTGGAGTAACGTCCAGTAGAAGAATATCAGAGACTCCTTCGTCTCCCGCGATAATTCCTGCCTGTAGTGCAGCACCCATTGCAACAGCTTCATCGGGGTTAATTCCCTTGAACGGAGACTTTCCAGTTTCCTTCTCGATTGCGGTTTGAACTGCAGGAACACGAGTAGAACCGCCGACTAGAATCACTTTGTCGACTTCACCCTTTGACAGTCCAGCATCCTTCATTGCTTGCCTGGTAGGCTTCATTGTCTTCTCGACAAGTGGAGCAATCAATTCCTCGAACTTAGCACGAGAGACAGAGATGTCAAGGTGTTCTGGTTGGCCATCCTTCATTGTGATGAATGGAAGGTTGACTTGGGATTGCCCGGTTCCAGACAACTCAATCTTTGCCTTTTCTGCGGCTTCCTTTAGTCTGCTCATCGCTTGAACATCCTTTGCTAGGTCGATTCCAGAGGATTTCTTGTACTCTGCAACTAGATAGTCGATTAGTACTTCATCGAAATCATCGCCACCAAGCTTGTTGTTTCCTGCAGTGGCCTTAACTTCGATTTGAGGTTGACCATCAACATCGTAAATCTCGAGAACTGATACATCGAATGTACCTCCTCCAAGGTCGTAAACAAGGATGGTTTGGTCATCTTCTTTGTCAACACCATATGCTAGAGCAGCAGCAGTTGGTTCGTTGATGATTCTCAAAACTTCCAGTCCAGCGATACGTCCAGCATCCTTAGTTGCCTTTCTCTGAGCATCTGTGAAGTATGCAGGACAAGTGATTACAGCCTGCTTTACTGTTGTACCTAAGTAAGCCTCAGCATCGGCTTTTAGTTTCTGTAGAATGAATGCTGAGACTTCTTGAGGGGTGAATTCTGAATCGTCGACTTTAGTCTTCCAATCAGTACCCATGTGCCTCTTTACAGAGATCATGGTTCTCTCGTGATTGGTAACTGCTTGGCGCTTTGCGGTGACACCCACCATGCGCTCCCCGCCATCTTTGGCGAATGCTACAACTGAAGGAGTTGTTCTTGCTCCTTCTGCATTCGCAATAACTACTGCTTCGCCATTCTCAATTGTTGCTACACAAGAGTTGGTTGTTCCTAGGTCTATTCCAATTACGTTGCTTTTTGCCATATTTTCACTTCCGTAAAATTTCCGATTTCAGAAAATCGGAATTCCTCCATCATCTTCGTCATCATCGTCGTCTGCAAGGTCTAGGCTTACATCGGATGAGACTGGAGCAAGATCATCTTCGATACCATCATCGATATCTTCAGATTCATTTTCCAAAGCAGAACCCTGAGGTGTTAGCTTCAAAGTTATGTCAAGGATTCCGTTGTTAATCGACCAATCGACTACATCGTCACATTGGTGTGGTAGTTCGATTTGGGCCAGTGGTGGCTCAGTTGGGTCAGAGAGAATTTCGAGTATTTCTCCACCGCTAGATAGAGCAACTTCAATTTCTTCAAAGTCAGTACGCATCGAGAAATCGACAGTTATCGACATATTCCAACCAGAGAGGTAGATGTCTTCTGANGGTANTCTGAGAACATCATTACTTGNTTCAGATTCTTCGATATCAACTTCAACCGGAGCAGCATCAACCTTGACATCGACGCCCAGGTTTGAGAGCATGTCATTGATTGGCATCCCTGATTGAAATAATTTCGATATGTCAGACATATCGAAGTTGAAGTTCACATCTCCCTTTGCAAGTCTTTCCGGGTCGATTCCCATAGCTTCGAACTTGGATTGGAATTGCTTCATCATGGCTTTTAGTTGATTGATATCAACGGTCATTCCCATCTTTTGAAACATCTCAGCCATCTGCTCTAGCATCTTTTCTTCCCAGTCTTCAGCCATCATTCTCACCTCACTAGGTAACCATCGGTTGTATAGTCGGAGCAGTAGCCCATATATGAACTCGCCGATTCCAATCTCACAACATGTTCAAGGCAGGTTGTTGAGTCGCAAGGTCGATGGCGGAGGAAACTATTCTCGAATCTACTGAGAGAACAAGTGGCCACGAGGCGTTACGCAAAAACGTCCAAGCCGCAATCGCATTGGCAGGTGCAGTTCGTTCTACTCTTGGACCAATGGGCTTGGATAAGTTACTGGTCGACGACCAAGGCGAGACTTTGGTTACCAATGATGGAGTAACAGTACTCGAGACCGCTAGAGTCGAACACCCTGTTGCTAAAATGATAATCAGTGCTTCTTCAACTCAAGATCGGGTTGCAAGAGATGGCACAACTACTACCGTGGTTATTTGTGCTGAAATGTTGAGAAATGCCTGGCAATTGGTTAGACAGGGAGTCCATCCTACAATTATCGCAAGAGGATTTGCACAAGCTGAAAATTTCGCTCTATCCTCTCTAGATGAGTTAGCCATCGAGGCAAGCACTGAACAAATTGAATCCGCAATCGAGACATCACTAGCAGGAAAATTAGACAAGGGAATGGAAAGCCATCTCGCCAAATTATCCCTCCAAGCAGCAGAGACGGTTTTGTCAGGCGAAAGAGCAGACCCTACTAGAGTGAAAATCATCAAACAAACAGGCGGGAACATGCAAGAGTCCGCTCTAATCACCGGATTAGCACTTGCAAAGAGCCGAATCCATCCCGAAATGAAAGAAAGAGGCGGGCCAGGCTCGATTCTAATCCTGGATGGAGGAATTGAGCGCAGGAAACCTCAGTTTGAAACAAAATTGAACATCACTTCTGCTGGAATGGTAGATGCATTCCGTAGTGCTGAATCGAAATCTCTTCTCAAACAAGTGGATAATTTAGTCGAAATTGGTTGTGACTTACTGGTTTGCAAAGAAGGTGTGGATGACGAAGCACGTCAAGCACTATCCAAGCATGGCATTCTGACCTACCGTAGAGTAGACAAGAAGGATTTGGACCTATTATCGCGTGCATGCGGGGCTAATCTGGTTCCAGATGCTGGTAGAGCAACAAAGCAAGACCTTGGAGCATTCATCAAGACCAGAGAAGAATTACGAGGCGGAGTTAATCACTGGATCTTAGATGCGGAAGATAGCGGTGCAACCCTGATTGCAAGAGGTAGCACTCAAAGTGTCTTAGATGAAGTTGAGCGTTGCTTTGCCGATGGTTTAGGAGTTGCTTGTCAACTATTGGAAGANCCAGTACTTCTACCCGGAGCAGGTGCAACTCAAGTCGCTCTTGGTCGCCGACTGCGAAGGTATGCAGAAACCGTACCTGGGCGTGAACAACTTGCAATTGAAGCATGGGCGGATGCGCTTGAATCAATACCTAGAGCATTGGCTGCAAATGCAGGATATGACGGAATCGACTCTTTGCTAAAATTGACCGCAGCTCATAACGAATCAGGAGATTTCATGGGACTGGACCTGAGTGATGGAGAAGCAAAAGACACAATTTCCCGCGGCGTACTAGAGCCAAAAGGAATAACCAAGCAAGCGATTTCGGGAGCTACAGAAGCAGCAATTAGCATTCTTAGAATCGATGATGTGCTATGGGCACAGATGGATGCTCAGATCCCAGATGAAGTTCAAGATCGTATCCAAGGGTTTGGCGCAGAGTGAAAATCTGCTAATTTTCCCGTGGTTAATGCTACCGCTTTAGCACCTTAGGTTCAAGTATCGACTCTTGTGTAGGTCGTTTATGGGCGAGTCCGGAAATAGACGAATTCTGATTACCGGGGCCCTCGGTCAAATCGGGATGGAGTTACTGGATGCCTTGCAAACCAAATTTGGTTCTGAAAATGTGATTGCATCTGATATCAGAGAAACTGAAGACGTAGACAATTCAGGTTTCAGATACGAAAAGCTCGACGTCTTAGATTCAGAGCGAATGGAGAGCATCATTCGTGACAACAATATCAACGAAGTGTACCATTTAGCAGCCTTGTTATCAGCAACTGGAGAAAAAAATCCACAACTATGCTGGACGATTAACATGGATGGTCTGATGAACGTTCTTGAGTTGGCTAGAAAATACAAATTCAGAATTTTCGCTCCTTCATCAATCGCAGTTTTTGGTGCTGATGTAGGCAAGATTGCTAAACAAGATTCCCCTCTCAACCCTGCAACAATGTACGGAATAACCAAAGTGGCTGGAGAACTGATGGCTGACTATTATCATTCAGCGCATGGAGTGGATGTCAGAGGATTGCGCTACCCTGGGTTAATTTCTTGGAAAGTTATGCCAGGTGGTGGAACAACAGACTATGCGGTTGAAATTTTCTACAAAGCAGTTGCTTCAGAGAGTTACTCTTGCTTCGTTAATCGCCAAACTAGATTGCCAATGATGTACATGGATGATGCGATTAAAGCCACCTTGCAGTTGATGGACGCACCAAGCGAGAGCCTCTCAATTCGAGGAGGTTACAATCTTCCTAGCCTGAATTTTACCGCAGAAGAGTTGTATAATAAAATCCGTGAAAAGATACCAGGCTTCGAATGCGAATTCGTTCCTGACCACCGCCAAGAATATGCGGACTCATGGCCAGATGAAACCGATGGCACACTGGCGGAGCAGGAATGGGGATTCAATTTGGAATACGACTTAGATTCGATGTGCGACGTGATGATTAACTCGCTAAACAAGTAGATTTTGATTTTACTAACGCGACCCAATGTTGAAAGGGGAGGCGCGACCGCCTAAAAGCCCGTTGAAGGGCATGAAGTATGTCGTAGTCTCCGGAGGCGTCCTCAGCGGACTTGGTAAAGGTGTGACTGCTTCAAGCATCGGTGTTCTTCTCAAAAGCGCAGGACTAAGAGTCACTGCGGTCAAAATTGATCCTTACCTAAACAGCGATGCTGGAACAATGTCTCCATTCGAACACGGCGAAGTTTTCGTTCTCGACGATGGCGGCGAAGCAGATTTGGACTTGGGCAACTACGAAAGATTCTGCGACTTGAATCTCTATCGTGACAATAATATAACTACTGGAAAAATATACTCCAAAGTAATTGAAGCAGAGCGAAGGGGAGACTACCTAGGCAAGACTGTTCAGGTTATTCCACACATCACAGATTCGGTTCAAGATTGGATTGAGGCGATTTCCTCAATTTCAGCTGATGGAAGCGGCGAGGCACCAGAAGCGTGCGTAATCGAATTAGGTGGAACTGTTGGCGATATCGAATCCTCCCCATTCATCGAAGCATTGAGACAATTCCAATTCAGAGTTGGAAGAGAAAATATCTGCTTCGTACACGTCTCTCTTGTTCCAGTAATGGGTCCTGTTGGCGAGCAGAAGACCAAGCCAACTCAGCACACTGTGAAAGAATTACGTGGCCTAGGAATCAATCCAGACGTACTAGTCTGCAGAGCAGAGACACCGCTTACCCAAGAGGTAAGAGAAAAGCTAGCAGCATTTTGCCACGTTTCTCCAAATGCGGTCATGAGCGCACATGATGTATCCAATATCTACCGAGTCCCACTATTGTTGAGAGAACAAGGCATTTGTGAAGCATTGGGTATTGATTGCAATGCAACTGATATCATGTCTAGATGGGAAGCAATGGCAGACCGCGTTGACAATCTTGGAGATGATGTTCACATTGCTATGGTTGGAAAGTACACAGGACTTACCGATTCATATCTTTCAGTCATCAAGGGTTTAGAGCACGCATCATATGCAGTAAACCGTACTCTCGTCATCGACTGGATTGAGGCCAGTAACCTCGAAGACGCATCACATTCAGACTGGGATGTTCTAAGAGCGGCTGATGGAATACTTGTTCCTGGAGGATTTGGTGACAGAGGCATAGAGGGCAAGATCCTCGCTGCAAATTATGCTAGAACCAACAATGTGCCATACCTTGGAATATGCTTAGGTCTACAAGTTGCAACCATCGAGTTCTGCAGGAACGTGCTTGGCATGGAAGGAGCGAACTCAACAGAATTCGATGAGAACACACCTCATCCAGCGGTCGTATTCATGCCAGAAATCTCCAAAACTCATCTTGGTGGAACCATGCGATTAGGTAGCCGTCCTACGATTTTCCAAGTTGATGATTGTATGACTCGCCGCCTTTACGGCGGTGCAGCACAAGTTGATGAACGCCATCGACATCGCTACGAAGTAAATCCAGATTTAATCGAGAGAATTGAGGCTGAAGGTCTCGTTTATGTTGGAAAAGACGAGACTGGTCAACGCTGTGAAATCTTCGAACTCGAAGGCCATCCTTACTATGTCGGAGTCCAATACCACCCAGAATTCAAGAGCAGACCTGAGAAACCAAGTCCTCCGTTCCTAGGGCTTCTCAAAGCAGCATCTGGAGAAACTGTTTGAAGAACATGGTGAAGACTTAGTCTGCCTAGATGCCATTTCACTCCTCAACATTTCTTGAAGAGTTTGGGAAATGACGGGCTAAACCTTTTTGATATGATAGTAATGGATTTTACAATGGAGAAGATGAGTTCAAGGCATAAATACGGTACATTTGTGCTAATATTGGCTGTAATCGCATTCCTGCTGAGCATTTTTTCTACCGGTGCTACATGGGCTACAGTTGATGATGAATCAATAACTATCATAGAAGATGAAGGATTCTTTGATAATATAACATTTGAACTTGATTTAAGCGGTGATTTACAACTTACGGAGATGGATTCTGAGATCGAAGTCAGGGTTTTCATTGACGGATTCGATGAACCAGTTGAAGATCAAACATTCAGAGAATCAGAATCTTATGAGAAACTTGCAGAAAAATCTTCAGGAGATATGAGCACTACATTCGAGGACATGGATACCGCTGGAACAGTAGCTCAATGGATGCTTTGGCTTGGTATAATTGCGATGTTGATAACTGCAATTTTTGCATTCTGTTCACTGGCTCAAATTACAAATAGCCGTTTTACAACCTATAGTGGTTCAGTAGCGACATTTTTCTTGTTCTTCGCTCCTATTATTTGGTACATTTTGCTCCCTTCAGATGGAACATATACCAGCCTCGAGATAGTAGAAGCATTCTTTTTCTTCGATGAATCTCAATTTGCAACAAATTTCGATCCTTCCCCTTCAACAGGGCTATTCTTGTCACTTCTAAGTGCTCTATCTTCAATTGCAATGATGGTTATGGTTTATCGACATAACATTTCAGAAATAGTCAATGAAAAACCAAAATGGATGGATTCACTTTTCAATCTCAAATTGAATGATGAGGAAAAGGTAGCACAGCCAATAAATTTTACAGAAAAGAAAGAACAGGCAGGACTCCTTATTCAGAAATCTGTGAACGTATACAAAAGCAGTAGGACTATGCAAGCATTAACTGTATTGATTGTTCTTACCTTGGTTTCAATACCGCTTTACTCTATTTTGTTTGAGGAAGAAGAAGAAGCTAATGCGTATCAAAGAGAATTGCAATACTACGTAGATGGAGATTCAGGGCGAATAATATGGATTGAAGGAACTGAAGTAATCAATGATGGGGAAACGTTGAGTTTTTCTTTTACAGAGGAAGACTTCCCAGATGAAGCAAAGAGTAGTAACATAGTTGCGATTGAGTTTTACATTTACATTACGGATAATAACGATGAGGATAATGAACAAACTAGTGGATTAGGCTGTGTTGCTAACCCTGGACAAGATGCACCAGATTCAGTAGAGTATCGATTCAATACGCCAGGAGGTAGCGATTCATCGCAATCTCAATCGAATGTTTACACTTCCATCGAGCTACTGGAACTTCCTGAGCAGGGTTTTGGTCCTTACACGGGATACACCATTGAAGAAATAGAGGACTTATTCGACTCTAGCGATGAGGTTGTGGGAGATTATGAGTTCATGTACACAGCAAATGCAGAGGCAGGAGATTCAACATTTGAATGCGACAGGTCAGATTCCAGTGTGCAAATACAGTACTATGTTGATTTAATTTATTTTGATACCACAGTGTTCGAATCGACGGAATTTCAAGAATAAGGCCTTACATAGGGTAGCGTCTAAAATGACCCACGCAAAGCCCATTCAAACATCAATTGCATTCGC
>FUFK010041917.1_pt1 | contig 28262 bp, 24 predicted proteins | sample 1021851 | NCBI WGS metagenome assembly FUFK01 (sample SAMEA51879418, study PRJEB19060) | metagenome
TCCAACTTTATTTGCAGAAGAATCAACATATAATACGTTAGTATCAACAGCTAAATTACCACTTATACTCGTATTTTTAAGTAGACTAATTGCAGATGTTGTCAAACTAACAACTTTAGTTCCACCACCAGCATATAGATCCAAATCACCAGTTGCAATTATTGGAACTGTGGTTGTAAAAGCACTTGTTGATAAGGTTATCTCATCAGCACCAGCACCTGCATCTAATACTAAATTAGTTCCGGCACCAGATTGTAATGTTAATGCTCCGGCAGAAAATACAAATCCACCACTTGCTACTTGAACATTTCCATTGAATATCGCATTACCACCCTCTGACATATCCAACTGTAGTGCAGTTATTGTACCACCACCATCGACTCCTTTAAATAATATATCATTATTATTACTTATTGATTTTATAACTAAGTCCGAAGAAACTCTACTTATCCTACCAAACTCTGTTCCACCATCTTGGAATCTAATCTGTGCCCCATCAGCATCAAGTACCATATTACCTGAAGTTGTAATATTACCACCACCAACAGATAATTTTCCAAACGAACCAGTTGAAGCTGCTGAACCACTTATTTTACTATCTGCGTCTATATGTAGAACATCAATATTTGTTCCACTCGTATCAGCAACGGAAAAAATCCAATTACCAGAGTCTACATCACCATTATTAGTCGCTCTAAGCCTCGCAATAGGATTTGAGTTAGTGTTGGCTCTATCATTCATAACCCTAATTTCACCAATATCTGATGAACCAGCCCCTCTATCACCAACTAATTCTAATATACCAGTACCTGAAGAACCGTCACCAAGAGAAAGAACTGTCCGACCACTACTGGTATCTCCTAATGGAGCAGTTCTGGTAACTAAATCACCCCCAATCAGTAAATGACCAGCTTCTAACAATCTCATTCTACCAGTAAGTGTATCGTTATTACCAGTTGAAAATAAAATACCGGCTTTCTTTTGTCCGTAATTTTCTGATTTAGCTGCTATTTGAGCATACTTATAAAATACGTCTGAATTTTCTCCAAAAAAATCTATACCAACACCTATACCTCCAGACTGAGTACCATCGGACTTATGTTTTATATTTAAAGCAGTTGAAATATCATTAGTCTGTGAATCACTTAGATTAATATTGACTGCACCAATACCGTTAGTTTCTAAATGCCCAAACGAACCAGTTGAGGTTGCTGAACCACTTACATTACCAGTAAAAAATGAATCTCCAACAACATGAAGTTTTTGTCCTGATTGCGGGCTATTTGTATTTATACCAAGTGTTCCTTCACCTGAAACTCTTAGTATAGTAGAATCGTCTTTATCAGCAATCTTAAATGGTGAGTCTGTACTGTTAGTACCGGCTCTTACATAAAGACCGTAATTACGACCAGCGGTTGATTCGTTATTTCTAAAATAAGCAAACCATTGATTATCAACTTCAGAAACGACTTGAAAAGCAGCAGGTGGTGATAACAATGTATAGGTTTCAGAATCATTGACTATTGCAATACCCTCTGTTGTGCTTTTTATAGTTTGTCCGCCAAGCATCAACCTTCCAAAAGAACCTGTTGAAGCTGCCGAACCGCTTATTAAGGCATCTCCACCAAATATAACTTGAGTTTGAGATGAATTACCAATTACGGTTTGGTTATCTGCTGTAGCAGCGGCATCATGTCCAATTGCAATTTGGTTTGTGGCTCCTGTGCCAGAAAAATCAGCACCTTGACCAATTGCAATGTTAAAGTTACCAGTTGCAACAGTATCGCCAGCAGTTCTACCAATACCAACATTCCCGATACCTGTACTAACTTGTTTTAATGCTCTATAGCCAACAGCAGTATTACCTGTAGAATTTCCTTGTGATAAATTTTGATATCCAACAGCTACATTCTGGTCTCCTGTCGTTACTTGACCGCCGACTCCATAACCAACAAAGACATTACCAACACCTCCAGTTGTGAGATTCTGTCCTGTACCTCCGTATCCAATTGAAAAATTATTAGTACCTTTTGTGAAATCAAATTTGGCCATCCCATCGGTTGAAACCAATTCTAATACACCAAACGAACCAGTTGAGGTGGCTGAACCACTTATGTTTCCCTCTTTAGCTATAATACTTCCTGATACTAATAAACTACCAGAAGCATGTCCTGGTTGTTGTCCAAGAGTCATCATATCAATGATTGCTTGATTGGAATAACCAGCACCAAATTTCATTCTACCTACCGTATCAACCCAAAAACCAGCAGCACCTGGATTATCTACAGCTTTGAAGGCATAATCTGTAAAACCAGCATCTTTTCTTACATAAACTCTACCGGAACTATGAAAGAACCCAGCAGTGTTAGAACCAAATTTTATTTGTCCACCATTTGCTGCATGCTCTAATTGTATATTTGATAAATTAAAATTACCATTCAACGCAGTGATTGCTGTTGCATTTCCATTCTGTGGAATTAAAAGTTGTCCAAACGAACCAGTTGATTGAAATGAACCACTTACGTTACCAGAAGAAGTTATATGATTCAGTGCAGCATTACTTCCAGATGTTATTACTTTTTTCCAACTTGGCATTTACTTTACTCCTAATTGTGGTTGGTTACTCTTTTTGAGCCCACTTCCCATAAGGGCCAACATTAAGATTTTTGAGTATTTATCTGAATTATTTCATCATACTCTTTTTTCAATTTCTCTGTGACTTTGATAACCATACCAATGTCACTACCTTTATGACTTGTATTTGCAATCATTTTGATTAAAAATTCCAAATCCTCTAATTCAAGTGGATGAACATAAGCTTCCTTTCCTACTATGTTTATTCCACCTTTTGTTTTTAAAGCCATATAAAACCTCTATAATTAACCTGTTCTAATAAAGATATCCTGTGTATCGGTTTCTATCCACATTTCACCGACACCATACTCACCGTCTGAATCTGATGGTGGGTTTGAATTTAAAGTTATTGTTCCAACAAATTGATTAGGAGTTACTGCTACAGCATTTGATGCTACTGTTTTTGCGACTGCCCATCTTTGTGAATTTATATCATGATAAAAAGCTGAACCTGTATTTGCTGCCGAACCACTTTGTACTACCAATCCAGCATCAACATTAGAACCCGCAGAACCGGTTGCTGCAAATATGAATTGATCTCCAACTGCTAAATTAGTTGTTGATAAAGTTGTCGTACTTCCATTTACAACCAAGTCACCTTGTATTGTTGCATTAGTACTAACCGTTAAGGCACCTGTAATATCTACACCGGATGTATCCACTCTCATTTTTTCCGAAGCACCTGCATCGAACACAATGACATCATCTGCAGTAAAATCTATTGTTGTATCACCTGAAGCTCTACCAACAATTAATCCTGTATTAAAAATAGTTTGTATTGTAGTCTGTGCAGAATCTAATGCAAATGTCACAGTATCATTTCCTGCATTTGTAGTTATTCCTAAACCTGTAGATTCAGCGAGTGTTAGTGTGTCGGAGTTACTATCTGCTACTATATTCGATTGTCCAGAGACTGCTACTGTACTGAAAATATTACTACCTATTGTTGAATTTGAACTCAAATCTAACGCATTACCGTCACCTAAGAAAGTACCTTGAATTTTCGATCCTGTAATAAATCCAAATGAACCGGTTGAAGTCGCTGAACCACTAACATTTCCCACTCCGTCTGGTGTGGATAAAGTGTTTTGTTCAAATTTCCAATAATTTGCATTACCTGTTGAGTTAGAAAGTTTGAGAAGGGTAGAAAATTGTCTTAATTCTACACCCAAAGAAGAATTGAATCTCAACTGATTGTATATTTGTCCTGGGTTACCAGGTATTCTTTGGTCTAAGACTAATGGATTGCCGGACAAACTCTGTATTGTCGGTGTGCCAGAAGTCTCTATTAAAAAAGTAGCACCCTTTTGAGTGAGATTGCCTCCAATTTCTGATGCACCTGCGGTTTGTAATCTACCAAAAGAACCTGTNGANGNNGCNGAACCNCTNANATTNCCACTTGCAGTNACATGTCCTGTAACNCTNAACCCACTACCATCAAAGGTAAGNTTTGCNTCTGCATTCATNGCATCNGNACCAGTAGCNGTNACAATTCTATTGTTAGAACCATTNGTCATAAAGTCGGANACATCAACTGAGATTNCGTCNGCTGCAACNTCTATACCAGTTCCTNCACCAANCGATAATGCTAGTGTTCCATCACCTGTAGTTGCTGCTAAACCTGAACCAGCTAAATCACTAGCTGCTTCTACGGCAGGGCCACTAGTACCACCTATTATTAAACTTCCATTACTCGTTAAGGCAAGTGAACCCACTGCATCAGTTCCACTATCTTGCGATATTAGAACCGCTTTATCCGTCAAAGACGATGCACCAATACCACCNTGTGCTACTGGTAACGCAGTGTCTAATTGCAAAGAAGCGAGTTCTGCAGCCGAACCACTTACAATTACTTTTTTCCAATTTGCCATTTTACTTCTCCCTAAATGATATCATCTAATTATAAATATCAGTTTTTAAAATTATGAATCGAATCCAAGATACCATTCATCATCTGTACCGTAATAAATTCCTCCAGCTTGTGCAGTAGGTGGGGATGATTGTCCATTTAATACTAAAAATCCATCACCAACTCTAAGAACCAATTCATCACTACTATTATGTACTCTTAATAAATCTGTTGCATCACTTGATTTAAATGTAAATTTTGAACCAGTAAAAACATTATCTCCACTTGACTCTCTCCATGTAGTACTACCATATGTAAATAAAGAATTTATATCTAGTGCACCAAATGATCCAGTACCAGAATTAATTTCTAATCTTGTTTCAAGTGTAGTACCTACATATTGATAAGCACTTACATAAACTTCTAAATTGGAAGAAAGTGCACTATCAAACTGAAGTACACCAGTTTTGTAGTCAAACTGGTAATCATTAGTAGATACAATATCACTATTACCTAATGAACCACTATCCAATGATGTCGATTTAAAAACTTTTACACCATAACCAGGTGTTCCGTCTTCTGTATTAGAGTTTGCTAATGAACTTATAGAATATTTAGGTGATATAAAATTACCTTGTTGTCCATTTTGTATCAACTGTGGAGTCACTCCACCAACACTTCCTGTTGGATTCATAAAAAAGAATACATCATTAGCAACATTTGATCTTGTCAATCTCTGTCTGTAATAATATCTCATTATACTGTAGCCGCCTACTTGATGCGTATCTCCGTTTTGACTACTACCACTAAATGGTAAACCACTTGACGGTATAGAACTTGCTTGAGTAAAAACTTCACTCGTACCAATATCCAACACATCAGTAAATGCTNCTTGAGAAGTGTTTAATGCATCACTTGTAAATCTTCTGTTACCTAACAGTCGATTCGATTTTTTTTCTAAATCAATAGCCATTAACTATACCCCAATGTTATACTTGTTACTGGTGATGGGTCATTCTTATACCTAACCACCACATAAAGTTCATCATCTGTTGCATCTAAAAACATACCATCCGCGTTTCTCATCGGAACGGTATAAGTGGTTGATGATACACCACCACCTGTATTTCCATATAAATCTATATTACTTGAAAATGGATTCTTATGGTTATCTTGTGATACTCCACTTTCAATTAAGTTACTTGTGGTATCACTTGGGTCATATATTCTACAAGTAGTTATACTCGTATTTCCACCTGCACTTGTACCACTCTTAAATATCAAACCAACTGCAACTCCATTTGAAGTAGAGTTCCAATTCACTAATGTTTTACCAACATTTACAGTCATACTTGTTTTGTTTCCACTTGTTTTCTGAAATCTTCTTATATAATATTTGTATGTTCCACTACCAAATCCACTTGCAAACCAATATCCATAACTACCGCCTGGATCTACTAAATAGCCAGGTTTAACTTGTAAGTCGTAATTACCTAAGACAGAATCTCCTTCGTCATTAGTTTGAAATGTATCTGTTGTAAAGTAAGAACCATTGAATGCAGTTACATTATTGTTTAATACTATTCTAAAATCTTCACCTGTAAATGTTTCTGTTGTATCTTGCAAAGTATTTGAATCATAACCCTGTGCTCTACTATATATAGCCATACTACCACTATCTGAATTTTGACCAAATAATGTTGCATCATAAAATGCTATTGTTGACGATGTTGAATCAGCTGCAGTATTTTTCCAATTTCTACCTCTTGCTCTAAATGCTAAATTGTAATTCAAAGTATTATTAGCAGTTCTATTCTGTCCTATATTTGTTGAATTACTACTTAGTGAAAAACTAAAAGAAGAACTAGCAACTGCGATATCGGATATATTTGGTGTCTGTCCACTAGTTTTCTTTGTAGTTTTTGTTCTATCGATGATAAAATTAGTTGCTCCGGTAGAAGACACTCCATTATTACTTACAGTAGTCGTTGCATTAGTTAATGAAGTTGAGCCAACACTACTCCAAGTATTTGTTGAAAGACTATTTACTAATACGTTTGTGCCGTAACCAAATGCAGGATCGAATGATTTAGATACTTCAGAATCAAATGTGTAATTATAGGTAGTAGTTAGTAAATATGGAGCTCCACTCAAACTTCTTGATGTAGCCGTAAAAGCAGTTCTGTTTAAAGCAGTAGAAACAACAGCTGTTGGTTGTGAATTTGTAATATCAGTTGGTAATCCACCTGTGTATAGATAAAATCTAGTAGAAGAATCTGAACCATTTTTGAATGTAAAGTTTGATTGACTACCACTCGCTATACCAGCCTTTATTCCATGATAAGCATAGTAACCTGAAGCAGATATGTTAGTGGCAGATGTAGCACCACCAGTGTACTGTCTACCACTCAAAGCTCCATTGACACTAAAGTCACCATCTTGAAAAGCTGATGGTATTACTGCTGGCTGTGATGTTACAATCTTACCTAACGATAATCCATCGCCTGATGTACCAAATGTTGATGTCGTATAATTTACTACAGCATTTCTTGTAAATGTAGAGTTTTCATCTGGAGTACTATCAGAATAGTTATCACTAAAAGATTGTGTAGCCATCACCCTAACTTTGAACTCTGTAGCACCACCACTTGTTAGTCCACCTAAACCAAAGAAGTTACTATTACTACTTACTGATGTTGAACCANCAGCGTTAGCNGNTANNGTATGACTGAATGTTCCAAATGTNNCTTGTGTNGTAATATNTGATNNNGGTATNCTNNNAGCATANGAACCATGAAATGGATTCGTTCCTACATCATCATCGTTAGTTCCTCTATCGCTTGATTGTACCCATCCTTTTAGTTCTAAATAGTTGAGTACGGATTTGTAAGAAGCTGTTTCAGACATATCAATAAATGATGAACCAGTCCAAGCAGCTGATAATCTAGCATTTTCATATGTAGAACCCAATACACCATTTAGTAATGAACTCTTTGAAGTTTCCGAACCATCGTTATGTGTGGCAGTTACACTACCATATGTTTTTGTGTTTGGTGAAGCATCTGATACATCTAATGAATGACTCATAGCACCTGCAATAAATCTCAAAATCTCACTTACATGAGTTGTATTATCAAAATTATTAAAGTAACTACCTTGTAAGTTTTCACCCCAATTATTAGATGTAGGGTATCCGTTTTGTATATTATTTGTAAAAATGGCAGTTGATGATGTTAACGCACTATTTACACTCAACGAACCACTAAGTGTGAACGAACCGGTTAGTCTTGGATTTAATTGCCTACTGTGTATTAGTGCCATACGTCATCTCTTTTTCTTTCCTATCTACCCACCAACTTGAAATAGATTTAGATATTCTTTTCTTATGTTGTGTAGTTTTAGGTTGTTTCATTTTGTCAATCGTATCCATAGTGAGTTTTCTATCTGATTGGGCACAAGATTTACAAACTGAATTATTACCAACTGCTCTATCAAAAGAATCTTTTCTAGAATATGTTAATACTTTCCCACAATCTGGACAAGGTCTATTTTTACGATTCTTCCAATGTCTTTTCCTCATACTAATAAATATAAAGAAATGGTAAAAGAAAGGTGGAATTTAGGAATTAAATTTACCTTGAGCAATTATTTCGTCATCGGTTTCTAAATCGTAACCAATACTACTGTTATCAACCAGTAGTAAAAATGTTGAACCTGCTTGTTTGATTGTCAATGCATCATGTTCCATATACTGACCATTTATGAAAAACAGAAAGTCTTGTTCATTTGTAGATGTNANACCACTAGGTGCAGATGCAGTAATTGCAGTAAAGCTTGCGGTGGAAGGTGCAGTTATCGAAGTTGCTTTTTTCACAAAGTTTTTTCGAAGATAATCATTTGTTGTTGTTGTAGCCACACCGTTAACAGTAAGAGATCCTGTTACGTTCATTGAACCTGTGAACCTATGTGTGTCATCTAAACTATCACCAAATATATTTGAACCACTTGCAAAGGAAGTTGTCATATGAGTAACAGAAGAAGAAACTATATAGTTCTCAGCAATAATATTACCTAATACTACCCAATCAGTATTTACTTGTGCCTTACCATCATCTCTTTGTGATATTTCAAATGATGTAGGACCAATGTGTATTGTACTAGAAGCAGAAACATTTGCAAACTGAACTGTACTTGTTGTGTTAACTGGCTGACCTATACTAAAACTAAAATTTCCTTCTGATGTTCCATCAAATGTAGAACCACCACCTATTGTTACACCAGTTCCTGCTACAAAATTTATTGGATTCTCTAATCCACCACCACCAGCACCAGCTGCTTTTTGAACTGTTATATTAACATCTTGTCCTGTTTTAGTTATTGCTCCTAAATCAATAGATACATCGTCACCTATCAATATTCTTTTAGGTGTAAGTCTTTTTTGAGTTGTAACTACACTACTGAACTCCTCTGGTATAAGATAACCATTCATTGTAACACTAAATGTAGTCTTAATAATTCTTTCTTGATTTACATTAATCTCACTAGCATCAGTATAGTTATCTATTTGTGTTCTGAATTTGAATTTACCGTCTTCTCCCCAATATGAACCTTCACTATAAATTAGTTTTTCTACTATAGAATTCATTTGGTCTGTGTAAGAAGTCCAAATTGTAAAATCATATTGTAGTTTTATGTAGTCAGGCACTGCAACAGAATACAATTCCTTTGTAGGATTTAATCCTTGTTGCACTGAAAATTTATCATATCTGTTTTTATCAGAGTATTTTTTCTGAAAGGTATAGAATAATTTAGGTTCTGTTGGATTGAATTTATCTACAGGTATGTCATTATCTTTTTCAATAGTTGTTCTTTTGAAAGCGATTAGAGGTATTATCAGCTGTTTCTTATTATCATATAAGAAACCATTCTTTTGTACCATAGCCCATCTTTCAGGATTTGCATACATAATAGGTACTTTGATGATTTCATCATTTTCAACGACTTTTGGTTTAATTACATTATTAAAGTAATACATAATCGTTGCATCGATATCCATCAACCCAATTGAAAAGTTTTTTACTTCATCATCATTTCTAGATCTTTTTAAACCACGATTAAAATCTTTTCGTTTAGAACGTGGTATCGGTTTTTCACGAGCCATTAAATACTCCTAACTCTTTCTATTTGTACAGAACTCTTTCTTATTAGAAAAGATGTAGCTACAACTGAATAATTTTGCTCAAACATACCAGCTATCAATTGATTTTCATTTATAGAACCAATTTCAAAATATCCATAGTTCCAATCTATTAAATCACCTATTTCTAATACCATACTGGCATCTATAAAAGATTGTCTTAAAAATGAAAATTCTACTGTTTGTCTATTATCAACACTAAAGTCATCTTGATTATAATCAAAATCAGATGCATTAATTAGACAATTTATCTGAACACCATTCTTATAAATCTTTTTACCATCTGATGCTTCACCATACATATTGGTAGATGATTCTTGTAGTGATGGTTTGTAGATAGTAACTTCTTGATTTATGATACCATCTTTGTTATTTTTCTTATCACCTACAAGTTCTTTAGATATTCTTGTTAAAAGGTCTACATCCTTTTGAGGTAAAAATCTTCCTGCCATTTTATTATCCTATGTAAATTGGGTACGGAACTTTCTGTAGTTTTTCTTGNAGATGCTGTGCTTCTTCTTTATCAGCTTCCAACAGAGCTTTTCTACTTGTCTGTTCTAAAATTTCTCTTAACTGAGTCATTAACAATTCTTTCTCTGTAGATGCCTCTGTTCTTAAAGTATCACCATCCAAGTTAACTTCTGAGTTTGGTATAGGTATTGATGCAAATTTACTTCTAATACTTCCTAACAATTCTTTACATAATGCAAGAGCGTATTTTTTAATCCATTGTTTACCGACATCATTTATAAATTTGAATTCCATATTATCATAAGGTGCATTAGAAATATCAGATACTACTCCGGTTGACTTTCCTTGGGCAGTATTATTTCTGTCATCCTTCAATAGATATTTAAAATGGAGTTTGTAGTTTGAAGTTGGTGGTGGAAAGATTCTTAATTTGTTATTTACCAACTCAAAAGAATAAGCAGACTTTCTAATTTGATCGTTAAATTCAATAGCCTGAATCTTTAGTATATCAGCATACATTGGCATCATCATAAATTGAACTGCAGGTGAATAATTACCCCAGCCAAAACTATCTAACATATTGTAAGAACCATCACCTGTTCCGGCATAAGGATCAAAGTATCTTGTAATCGCTGGTGAACCTTCATAGTAAACTTTTCTGATTTCAATACCAGAACCTGATTGNGCAACACTTTCACTTACTGTAGCCCATGCATTCAAGTCATAAACCTGTGAGCCACTTATTATGTTTATTGAACCACTTTTAAAATCTATAGTTCCACCAACACCTGCTTCTGTTCCATATTGTTCTGATAATTGTATGGTTCTACCAAAGGTTGGTGTTACTTTTGTATGTGTTATATTTGAACCTGTTGATTGTCCTTGTAAAGATAGTATATTATCCTTAATGTTAAATTGATTCACTTGTGCAGAATATTCTGTAATTGCTTCTTCGTAACAAGCATAGAATTGAACATCTTGTAATTCTACGGCAACTATGGGATACCCTAATCTTTTTGCTGCCCAATTTGCAAACTTATCTACAGAGTGATTACTTGAACCTGAAAATTCAGTATCACTATCGTAAAATCCATATGGTGTTTGTCCACTTGCAAATGAACTACTACCTGGCCAAATCGCTTCCATTGTTTTCTCCTAAAAGATATACATATTCAATAATAAATATATAAGAAACAAAAAAAGGGGAAGTAAACACTTCCCCTTTTTAAGAATAAGATTAATTGATATTCAATTAAACTTGATCGATGTCTGCAACAATGACTTTTCCATAGAATTCTGGACGAACCATCTTCTTTGCATATCGAGTCATTACTCCACGACGAGGTGTGAAGTTCTGAGGATCGTATACTAATGGAGTCATAATCATTGGTACATATGGAGCATATACAGCACCAGTTTCTAAGAAATTGCTTCCTCTGAAACCAACAAGTATATCGTTGTTTAGCATGTANGGGTTCTTATAAACAGTATATCTGTTATTGATTGAACCAACAGCTTCAACACCCATTGCATATGTCTTAGCAGATGCATCACCAGTGTTTGCTAGATATCCACTTACGGATTCTAAGATTGTAGCAGTTTCAGGTGAAACAACAACAAAATTAGCACCACCACGTAGTGTTTTCTGATGGATAGCATTAGATACGGATTGTATCTTAATACCTAATGTTTGATACCAAGAAGACTTAGTATAAGCATTAGATGCACCACTTATTTCAGACCAAGCAGGAGCGCCTGTTCCACTTCCATCATACTCAAATCCAACTTTAGCTGACCAGTAAGCTGTTTTAGCTGAAGCATTTAGTGCTAACATATCAAGGATTTCTAAATCGATTTCCATTGCGATGTATTCACTTAACATTGCTGTTAGTTCTGCTTCTGCATCTACAGAGTGATAAGCATTAAGGTCTTGAGCTAACTCAGGAGTCCATACTGCTTTCAACTTACGAGTTTTAGCAACAATTGGAATTGATCTTAACTGAATGTCTACTTCAGGAATCTGTAAATCATCTGCAGCAGCTGGACCAGGTACTGTGAATGAACTTTGTTCAAAATCACCACGCTGGGTAGCTGTTGGCTGTTGATGATAAAGTACAGATGCTGTAGCAGTTGAGTTCAGTATTGTCACATTATCGTCAGCAGAGTGTGTCTCACCGTGTTGTACTATAAAAGATACATCACCATTTGCTGCAATACTTGTATACTGAGGGAAAATAGCATCGATAAATGAACCACTTACTTCCCAAGCCTTAACACCTTCGGTATCAGGACGAGTAAAAGCGTCTGAATCAACTGTCAACTTAGATAAGTTACCAGCAGATAAAGAAGCACTTAAGCTTGGTTCAAACTCTAGTTCTTTCCATGTNGGATGTGATANTGTNAANNCACCACTNNNTAATGNNGAACCTGAGATTTGAATNGCAGTTNCTTTATCGTTAATTGAATATCCAGATTTACCAGCTCCGTAAAGACCTTGGTTAGGATCGCCTGAACCTGAAGTCACACCAAATACATCTGTATTTTGAGCGTGATTTGCTTGGTTAGCGGAACCATATTTGAAATCTAGATAAAAGATAAGACCAGAAGGTAGGTTCATTGGCTGAACACTAACAAACTCTTGTGCTGATATTTCACCAAAGATTCTACGAACCAATGGTAATGCAACACCAGACCATTCTTCTTTAGATCCACCAGTACCTGTACCTGAAGCTTCTTTAATAAGCTGAGTTGCCTGGTTTTCTAAAAGAACAGCCATACCTGTTTTCTTAGTGGAATCAGTCATATCGTCTAACAATCCGGTTGGCTCCCATTTATCAACTAACTTACGAGTCTGTTGTAGGAGCTCTTGATGAGGGTTATGCCCATTCATCAATTGATCGAGATTATCGAAATTTGACATTTTNTGTCTCCCAATTATTAAAGGATGTTTGCCAACTTCTTAAACCTATCTCTCAAATCAGAACTTTCAGTAATTACTTCTTTTTCGGATTTGGTAGATGCAACTGGTTTAGAAGCAGCTCCTTTAGATTCATTTATTTCATTTTTTCTAGAACCAAAAGACTCACCAAGTGTAGAGTAAACTAACTTGACTTCTCTAAGGTTACTAGCTCTATCGAATTGCTCAACGACTTTCATCTTCTGTTCGTTATTCAAACCATACTTTCTGAATAGTTTGTTTGTGAATAGAAGTTTAGCATTTAGCAAGTTAACTTCATTTAGCTTTTCACGAAGGTCTTCGATTACGTTACGATGTTCTTCTAAAGAAGATTTCAATTCAGAAACTTCATCCATTTCTTTTTCTTCCTCTTCTTCCTCTGAAAGTGCTTTCAATACTTCTTCAAGATCAATATCTTCTTCCATATCTTCTTTATCTTCACCTTCTTTGAGTTTTGCTTTTCCATCACTTCCGATACCTGAAGAATCATTAGCTTTCTTATCAACTGCATTATCAGATTTTCCGATTCCTGAGGATACATCATTTTCATCAACAGTTTCATCCATCTCTTCTTCCTCTTCCTCGTTTATTTCTGACTCTAGCTCTTTGATAACAGCCTCAAGATCAAGATCTGNATCTTCTTCAATTTCTTCTTCCATCTCTTCTTCTTCATCTTCCTCTTCTTCTTCGGAAACAACTGGAGCGTACTTAACACCATCGATTTCGATTACGTTAGACTCATCCATTTCATCTTCTTCGCCTGCTTTCATCATAGATCTTTCTTCCATTTCATCATCATGCTCACCTTCTTCCATTTCATCTTCTTCGCCTGCTTTCATCATAGATCTTTCTTCCATGTCATCGTCATCTGCACGTTCTTCCATTTCTTCGTCTTCACCTTCCTTCATTTCATCTTCGTCTTCCATTTCCATTTGGATTTTCTTAGACAACATATTCTGAAGTTTAGGTGTGAAAGCCTCTTCTAAAGCCATCTTTGCATTTTCTAAAGCTGTTTCACGAACTGCTTTAGCGTCGGCAATCGCTTCTTTTAAGAGATCATCCATTATTATTCTCCTATTTAGGATTTAGTATAGTTATTGGGAACTATAATAGAATTATTACATTCGGTTACACCGTATAGGTAGGAACGGTGTATTTAGTTTTGATATATATAAATATAAGAAATTAGAATTTTCTACCCTTTTTATATGAATCTTCTTCTAAAAGTTTAACTTTTTTCCAATGATTACGGGCTTTTGCTTTATTTTTCATCTCTTTTTTAAGTATAGATGGTTTTTTATAGTGTTCTCTCTCCCTTAATTCGTATAGAATACCAGATTCTTTTACTTTACGTTTGAATATACTGAGAGCTTTTTCGTAATTATTATTCTTTACGACAACCTTTATTGACATATTTACCTCTTAGTCTTTTTCGTTTTTTGCCTTATAGTTTCTGTCTACATAATTGAAGAAATCTTTTTTCTCATCTGCGTCCATATCTTCGATATTAGACACATTGAATTTTTTCATTGCTTTTTTGAAGAATGCTTTATAATCATCTTCTTCTCTGAACATCATTCTACTAGCTTCATCCATTTCTGAATCTTCATTATCATGACCATAAACGTGAGTTTCGTTGATTTCATAATAACGATTCAGAATGTGTCCCATATCTTCATATAAACCAGTCATTCTTTCCTGTAGTGAATTTGCTTCACTGGCAACTTTACCAAATTGTTTTGATAATGTTGTAAGTTCTTTCATATTACGACTAACTGTAACTTTGTCAAACATATCATCTGTTTCAGATAGAGTGTGTTGTGCTGCACCTTCTGCTATAGAAGATAAGGTTTCTGCTATTCCCTTCAAACTATCTTTACCACTAATCGCTTCACCAAGTTTACTAAAATTATTAATTTGTGCAACTAACTCTTTTACATTAACCTTTGGAGTATCTTCTTGTTCTTTTACCCAAGGACTACGTGAAACAAAACCACCTTGTGTTGTAGCTTCTTTTAATAAATCTTTTAGTTTAATCATAATATTCTCCTTAGATATAAATATATCTATTTCACAAATTTAAACGCAATACTTTGCATTTTTAATAATGGTAATTTCGCAAATTTCTTTTTGTTTGATGTGTTAATCGCATCATACACCTGTATTATTGCAGATGCAGAATAACCATCCATTCTCATATTTCTTTTTGTAACCGGATCTTTTATCACTTTGTTTTGTTTATTCTTAACAACATCTCTAATTTTTGCTATCACATCTGGATCTTTTACTTCATTTATATTTTCTTTGAGTGGATTAGCAGATTTGGCTCTTGATGAAAACTCCACCCAATATTTTTTGTAAAGTTTCATAAGTTCTAAAGCCTTCTTTTTATCTCTTTTAGCAACTTCGTTTTTGATAAGGTCTTTAATAATTTTATCACATCTACCGATAGCAGTGGTAACTTGTATACTTATAGCTTGTTGTGGAGTGAGTTCGTTGAGTTTACGTTCATGCATATACTTCTTCTTTCTTATCAATAATTCTTCAGGTGATAAATTCTTATCAAGAAAATCATCAGGTGCTTCACTTACCTTTTGAGGTAAATTCTTATGTTTAGTAGAAGCATACTTTTCAACTTCTTTCTTCTTCATACTTTTGGCTACCTTTTTGATTGCATTAGATACCTTACTTTTAGGCACCTCACCTTTTTGAACTGCTCTTACCAATCCCATAAACTTCTGTTGTTGTTTTGATTTAGCTGGCATTATCCTCTCAGTATATCATTAATGACTGCTTCTACCTTTCCATACTTACTATCACGAATAGGTGCACTCTTATCAACACTTTCATTCATTGGATATAAGAAAGCCCCATGTGTAGATGGATTACTTACGAAATCAAAAGCAATTAATTCGAAGTCATCACCAACCTCCTGAGCACCATTTTCATTCATCGGAGAAACAGAACCCATACCGCGAGAACTAATACCAAGTTTTATTCCGTTCTTAAATAACTCTCTTAAAATATTACCACTTGGTGTAGTAAGTATCTCAACAGTTCCAACTAAATCATCGCCATTAAATGCCATCTCTGTAATATTATGTGATACATTCTGTAGATTTACAACAGATGATTCAGGATGGTCTAATTCACCCATAGCTCTTTTTTGTTTTACGAAACCTTCGGAATACTTTTTAGCCTCTCTCATTAGAATATCTTTAGGATATACTCTACCATTTTGATTCTTAGTGTCGGCTCTTTGTAACACACCACGAACAACTAACTTTCCGTTGTTTTCTTTCATGGCCTCATTTATTTGGTCGGGCCCTACTTCAAATGGTAGGTAATCTACTATTAATTGTTTCATTTTAGACTCCTAAATATCCTATCGTAATTTTCTTTCAATACACGAGGATTAGATTTTTTCTTTTCTTCTTTGATTGGTTTGTATTTTTGTCCATTGATTGTAATTGTCTCATTTTGTTTTTGATACATCAACTCTTGTTTAGCATCTTCATATGCTTCAGGTGTTGGGTTACCATCTGGTCCTATAGCATCACCACCATATCCTTCATCCTCTATATATTGCATTATTTCTGCGTGAGTTGGTTCATCATCCCCATCATCTTCTGGTTCATAATCCAATATCTGTTGTTTCAAATCACCAAGAGTCATATTAGCATCATCAGGTATAGATGCTACTGTAGCATCATCAAACTTTGAACTCACCAAATCTAAACCATCCCAATATAAATCATCGTCATCACCTGTGCCTATCTTATCCATTATCTCAGAATCGTTTTTTAACATATCCATAATATCTTCCCTATCAATAGGTCCGGAGTTAGCATCGGATATTTCTACATCATCACTTTTATCATTATCATCTCCACCATCTCTATCAAAATCACTACCACCTAACTTACCACCAGCATCCCTTTCACTATCATCACCACCTTTTTCTTGTCCACTCATTTTATCCCAAGCTTGTTTTGCTGGATGGTCTTTATCCATCTTTTTAGCAGCACCTGCAGTCATTTCTTGAGACTCACCATCCTTATCTTTATATTTGATGATTTTGTCGTCATCAACTTCATTGATGCTTTTTGCAATTTCAAGTAGTGAAATCATTAGTCTTTCTCCATCATTATTTCTGTTTTCAGACTTTCCAATTGTTCTATCCATTGATTAAGTCTTCTAATCATATAATTCTTATCTATATCCTTTTTAGATATTTCAACCTGCCATCTTTTCAACAAAGTTGAGATACTAAAAAGCGTGTCCATATAGGACTTCTTTTTATCTTCGAATGGCATAGTGACCTCAGTTACTTTAACTGTCCTACTTTATTCGCTAGTTTTACTAACCTCTCACTAATTTTATTCAAAGCCTTATGTGTATTTTTCCAATATGACCTAGAATCTACATTTAACTCATTCTTTAAACGTACATTCATTTTTACTACTTTATCTAAATTGTTGAGACTATCTCTAATCTCTCTCATAGATTTACCAATCTTTTGTTTTGGTGTNAAAGTTTCATCGTTTCTATAATCGTGATACTTACCCTCACTAACATAATTGTAGCCAGTTGAACCTAAATCTCTTTTCTTTTTCTTCTTTTTATCTTTCTTTGGATCAGAAAATGCAAAGGGTGTCTGATAACCAGGAACATTGGCCGATGTAGACGCTTCTTCTAGTTCGTCTTTTATAATTTCTCTTATGTATTCTTTGAGTTTACTTAGAGACATCCTTAAGCTCCCTAACCAATTGATAATATCTCATTAAAGCTACTACCTGATTATCCTCAACTATTCTACCTTTCAAAAGATTACCTATTTGATTGATAGCTTCTGTTAATTTTATCTTAGTAACCTTATCATCTATTTTAGGCAAAAACGATTGGAGTTGTTTTTTGATTTGAATAGATTCTTTTTCAATAAACTCTTTCAAAGAGTTGGTGTTAGATATGTTATAGATATACTTTCTTAGTAAGTCTCTTTGACTTTCGGTAAGTTTCTTATACTTTTTGTTGAATTTTTCAACCAAAACTGTGTAAGTAAGTAATCTCAAGTCTTTTTCTTGCTTTTTGTAGTTTTCTAAGACTTTTTTGTCTTTTTTCTTTACAGAAGTTGACTTTTTAGTAATATTTTCTATAATAGTAAACCTACTTTCAGTTTCTTCTTTAGGGTCTTGTGTGTAAACTGACTCAAATAGTTTGTATATTGAAGCATATACTTTGTAATTTGGAATTCTTGCATTAAAAAAGTCATTTACATCGTAGCTATTTTTAATTTCTTTTACGAGATTATACTTTTCGTTTCTTAATTGTTTTTTATTTATACCTTTGTATGCCTTAACAACGGCTTCTATAAGGTGATTAGCTTTACTATCACTACTGTACTTTTCGGTATTTAAAATTTTATATAGTTCATATTCTTTACCAAGTTGAGATTTTGGTGAAAAATATTTCTTTAACATACTTACAGCTTCTCCCTCTTTATCATTAAGTACATCAGCTGTAATTTGTCTTGTTAATAGCTCAAAAAGAATAGCAGTATTCTTTATTTTTGAGTGCTTTATTTTATTACTCATTTACGAACTCCAATCGTTTTTGTATAGTACTTCATATATAAATATAAGTGTCATCAATTTTTATTAGTAATAAGAGAGTTTACTTCAGATTTATACTCCTCTTCAACCTCACTACTCTCACTTAATAATGATTTTCCTGTACTTCCCAAATGTTTTAGTACATTTTCATATTTTGATAATGATTGTGTGTTGTAGGCTTTTTTCATATCATGTGCTCCTAATGGATCTCTACCCCTAGCACCACTATCTTTACTATACTTATTTGCTTCTTTAGGTCTTCCTGCACCTTCAAAACCACCTTCAGGTGAACCACCCTCATCATCTAGTTCATGACCACTTCTTCCCATAGCTAAATCAGATGGTGTGCCTTGTGATTGTCCACTTTTTGCAGGGTCATTACCTTCTGCCTCAATCTGCTGTCTTCTGAATTTAGTCTTATAGTCAAATACTATTTGTTCATCCATTTGTTTTATTTCTTCGTCTGAGAATTTGAATACATTTTTATAAACCCATTCTGATGATACCAACCCATCTCTTAACATAGAATCTGCAAGAGATGTTTTATTGTTCCACAATTCTATCTTTTCTTGCTCATATATTGTTGATGGATTCGTTAGGTTTAATTCGAAGTTAACTAAGTCTTGGTCTCTAAACCCTTGTGCATATAAATGAACTACAGCTATTTTTGATAACTCACTTGTTACAATTCTTTGTATTCTTTCAATTGTTCTAGCAAATCGTACATCCTCTGCAGCCAAAGTAGCTTTAGAACCTAAACCTTCCTCGTAGCCCAAAAATGCTTTAGGTACATGTAATGAAGCTAACAATTTATTTTTGAGATACTCAATGTCATCAACTGCTTCGTAAGTAAGTCCTTGTAGAGTATCTATATTTGTTCCACTATCTCCACCACGAACAGGTAAAAAGAAATCCTCCGTTAGATTCTGTATGTTGTATCTTAGATTGTACTCACCAGTCTTCTCGTCCATTACAGGTGCCTTCTTCATTTTATTCATAGCCTGTTGCATAAAGTTATCAACTTCTGCTGGTGGTATGTTACCAATATCTAATTTGAATACTCTCTTTTCAGGTGCTCTCATTATACGATGTATCAACATAGCGTCTTCCATAAGACTCATTTGTTTCCATACCTTTCTACCACCTTCTAATATAGAACGACCATATGGAACGTAGTTTGAATCTGATAATAATCTAAAATGTGCTATCTCATAATTTTCAAACATAGTGATTTCTTTATCTCTTTTGGTATGTCTTGCACCGTGACTACCACCAGCTGATTGTGGAATATACTCAAACTGAACTAAATTAGGATTTTCAGGATCATGTCCTTCATATCTAGCAGTATCATATGGTGATAAAGGCATAACATTTGTCACACCATACTTTTCATTGACTTCTAATTTCAAAAAGAAATCACCATACTTATTCATATTACGAATCCACGGCCAAAGATTAAACTCTATGTTTATGATATCATAAAAAAGGTTATGTAATATATCATGTATATTATCATTCGTTGTATTGATAGAAAGAACTTTACCGTACTCATTCTTCATAGTAGACTCATCAGAATACACATCTAATGCAGATGCAATAATTGCATCAGAATCCATAGATTCGTAGTCTCTGAACAAACCTAATCTGAGTTGTTGAACTTGTAGCAGTTCATTGTATCCGTAACTTTGCATGTTCGAATATAGTTTTTGGTATCTATCAACCAAACTGTTTTTAGCTACTGATTGTAGCTTTCCTGTATCTACAACTTTTAATTTTCTACCACCAACGTTTCTAACTATAGCGTTAGTAGAAAATAATCTTTTTAATCTTCCTAAAAATGTTGTATCAGCCATAATTTATTCCTTATCCTAATAGCCAGTCTATTCTTTCTTTTTCACCATTCGGTCCCACTTCCATTTCCCAAGTGTCTTTCTTTTCCGTTGGTGTCTGAGGTAACATTTGTGTTGCTACACCACTTAGTGCTTTTTTCTGTAAATCGATACCTTCTTGTTTCAATCTCAGTGCAGTATCCCTTACCCAAAGACAGATAGCAAAACTCATAACTAAATCGTCATTATACCCCTGCATAGCTTCGGCTTTATTGTTATTATATATAAATACAAAAAGTTCATCAATTAATCGATTTGAACGAACAATTACTGACTTTTCTCTAAAATATTCCTCTAACTTCGCGATTACCAAAGGCCTGGTTTTCATTGTCATAGAAAAACCAGGTACCATATTACGGTCTTGTGTTCTATATCTATTATTAATTTGTTTTTCTGTATCCACATATTGTAAATCTTTACTTGTATAAAATAGGTTTTCATATCCTCTATCGATTACCTGTTGTATTGCTGCCCATCCAATGTTGTTGTTTTCCACAACTAATAAGGCATTGTTATATTCCGTAGCGGTATTCACCAACATATTACCAAAATCTTTTGTTGATAACTTACCTTTATATTCTGCTACCTGCTCCATAGTTTCTACATCCATTACATGAAAAGCAGAATAATCTGTTCCATCACCTCTACTTACATCGGCAGATACGATGTAATCTTTTGTATAGTTAGCAGGTTGCCATACCCAAAAGTTACTATCGATTCCTCTTTTCTCTAAAGGATTATTGGTATGTGTTTGTTTATACTCTTCTAGTATCACACCATCAACTACGGTTTGGCCAGAAGTTATAAAGTCACAATCACACTCTTGTGCAGCTAATGAAGGACCTAATAGTTTATCTTGCTCACCTCTCCACTCATCATTTCTTTCAGGATGCAAATTCCAATGTAATCTAATAAAGTTCCAATCGTTTGTTCCATCTTCTGCACCTACCCAAGTTTTGTGAAACCAATTACCCACACCATTCGGAGTGGATAATGCTATACATTGTCCACCAGTAGATAGTGTCTGTGAAGCAGCTGCCCATATTGGTTCAATCTTATCAATGAAAGCGGCCTCATCCAATATTAATAATGAAAGAGCCTCAGAACGACCAGAATCTTCTCCGCTTGAGACCGCTTTAATTTGTGAACCATTTTTGTATCTCAAAGATAGTTTGTTATCCTCGACACAATTCTGTTTCAACCAAGAGGGTAAATTGGCGTGCATTACTCTAACTTTAGTCACTAAATTTTTTGCAGTATCTTGCTTAGTAGCAATTACTAATATATTTTTGTCCTGTCCAAACGTCATCATCCATAAGGAATACCCGGCAGTCAATGTCGATAAACCTAATTGACGGGCCTTCAATATAATATTGAACCTATGGTCTTCAAAAGTCTGTAATGATTTTTCTTGAAAATCCCAAAGATGAAAAGGAACTTTACCCTTCATAGGGTGTTGTACCACACAATACTTTTTTAGAAAATATGCTGGATCCTTTGCACACTTTACATACTCTTTTTTGATTACTTCTTTTAATGGTGCAGGTTTCATTATATCTTCCCTAAAATAAATCCAATAAACAACCAAAGATATTGATTCTCATACCACTTTGGTTCAACTAACTCTACCAACTTTTCATTCATTTGGTCACGAGCTTTCAGTAATTTAATCTGAGAATCTTTAGCTTCTATCAGTAATGAATCAACATTTGTAGATTCTTCAAATTTTTCTATCAAAGATTCATAATCACTAATTAATACTTTTTGTGATGAAATCAAAGAATCAGCTTTTTGAATTTTACCTTCCCATTGAGCATCACGTGCTTTAATCATTTCTAAAGCTTCTGCCTCTGTGAAGGTTGTTTGTGCTAACAAAGGTGTTAAGAGTAAAATCCAGATATACTTCATGTTACTTACTCTTCGCAAACTTTCTTAAAAAATCTTCAGCAGATTCGACTTCATCGTTTTCGTAAACTTCTTCCATCTTTTTAGTTTTCTTTTTAGAGATAGTTAGTTTTCTTTTCATATTACCTATTTCTCTTCTAGATGCAGTTTTAGCTTCCTCTAATTCTTTAATTTGTTTTTCTACTTTCTTCTCCTCTTTTTTGTTTTCTTCAATCACCTTTTTAAGTTTTTGTACTTCCTTGCTCTTAACCTGTTTTGCAGCAAAAAGTCCACCAACTAATCCAAAGATTCCTAATATTACTTTCCAAAGTTTCATAACTAATTCTCCAATTCATTAAGGGTTTCTTCAAATTTTTCTAATGCCTCATCAGCCATAGACTTTATCTTTTCTGTATCTACATTCCAAGTTTCTTTTTCTAATTCAGGATATGCAACACCAACATTGTTATACCACTCAGGTGCTTTCATATCTTTCCATTCTTTGATTGCCTGTATTTGTTCTTTCAAAAAAGATATTTTATTTTCTTTAACTTTTTGTTTTTCCCACTCTTCATACTTACCTTCAAGTCTAAGTTTGTGTTCGAAATCTAATTGACAATCAAAGCAATGTTCATAGAGTCTCCACATTTTATCGTCTAATCTTTTTTTCATTACTTTCTTACAAGAAGGACAAAATAAAGGCATCCTAACATCTTGCATCAGTTCAGTCATCTTTGGTATTACATCACCCTTTTCTTTTCCTTTACCCTCGTAACCAATCATAACTCTTTTATCCGGTTCTCTACCAGATAATAAATCACCTAAAACTTTGTTTTGTCTTTCTGATTCTTTACTATATCCCATAACCTACTCCTATACGAATTTTAACATACCCAAAATTTGATTTGCTGGTGCGAATGCTCCTGTGTATTTGTAGAGTTTACCTTTATAAACAAACGTAACTCCTTCCGATGGAACAACTGCATCTAGTCCACCTAAGGCTTTTAGTCTATCTAACTGAACTTTTAATGTGTTCAATACTTTTGGGTCTTTAGACTTTTTAACTTTGTTGATTGTACCTACCAAATCCTTCCTAATTTTTTGAGCTGCTTCAGATGGATTTGCTGCAATAAAGTCACTCATATTTTTTAATATCTCCGCACCCAACTCGAAAAAGAGAACTTCCCAATCTCTAATATGTTCTTTTTGTAGTTTAGCATGATTCATCTTATCAGTGCTCAAAACCCAATCTAAAAACTTTGGATACTTTTCTAAATCTTTTCTTATTTGTGGTATCTTATACGACTTATCAAAGAACGCCCATCTCTTTGTTAATTTCATCAAAATTCTATTATCAGGGTGTTTGTAATCTGTTTGTTTTCCACCATTATAAATATACTCCATCCAATATGCTTGATGATAATCGGCCAAAGTGTCGGTATCTTTTAACTGATATTCACTTTGTAATTTTTTGAGTTTACCTAAAAAGTAACTCTGCCTCTTACTGAAATCTTTAACCTGTGGGAGATTTGCAACAAATGGTTTTGTTATTGTATAAGTTTTTTGTATGTCTTGATTTATTTGTTTTATCATACCAGCCAACACCCTAGCACTTTCTCTATTTTCTCCAATAGGAGAGCCAAATTCATCATACTCTATAGTTCCATGAAATTGCAGTAGAGATTTATCATAAGGTATTACATTTGATGTAGCAGGATACATAACCTCTAAAGACATAAATCTTTTACCTTCACCAAATATTTTGTCTTTTTGTTTCTTACTTAAACCTTTTAAAGCTTTAGTTAAATCATTCATTGCGGTGACAAAGGCTTTCTCTATGTCACCTCTACCAGAAAACATATTCTTAATACCATTGGCATCTAAAGCATTAGCACCAAAGTTTTTGATGTGCCCTTTGTTTCTTGCTGCGATAAGTTTGTCATTTTTCCAACTTATCATTATGTTCTGTCCATCTGTTTTTTCTGTAACAGGTCCTTCTTTATCAAGTTTACCTTGTAGTGTATTAATAATTAGTTTCTTAAAATCTGAAAACGTTAATTTTTTATCATCAAATGGATGATTAAGATGTCCATAAGCACCACCCTCTAATAGTAATTCTTTCTTCCACCATTCTTTAGAAAATGTCTTTTCTTCTAAAAATTCAATATTGTCTAAATCTATAGTATCTAAGAAACTTTTGTCTATTTCTGCATTAGCACCAGCCGCGAATACACTTCCTATTATATTATCAATCGCTGCAGATGTTCCCATCCAATCAACTACTTTCCAACCTATTGGGCCTACAACATCGTCTAAATGTTTTTTATATTTGTTTACGGCTGTATTAGAACCACCTTGTGTTCCGTGATCCATATAAGTAAGTGGTACAGAATTGTAATGTTTTTGTCCTGGTTTTCTTCTGGTATGGTCTTCTACGGCTTTTGCAACATTCTCTTCCGGTCTTATAATATTATTTCTGACAGCATAATCAACGACCTTCCATCCCTCTTTTTTGTAAATACTATCTAACCAATCCTTAGATGTTTTTTCATAGGCATTTAAAGTTTGATAATAAGTTGATGGACCATCATCTAAATTTCCTTTCAAACTGTCACTATATTCTAGTAAAAATTCTTTTATCAAATCTTCAGATATATCAATGGTTTCAAATAACTTTTTGAATTTATTTGTCATCATATTGTATATACCCTTATCAAAATATTTGAATGTCTTCTTAAATGTCTTCTGTCTTTCATCATCACTATACTTTGGGTTTCCTAATAAATCTCTCATCTTTGTACCACTAAGATTACCTTGTTGTGGTGCAGTCAATATATAACCATGAGTTTCATATCCTTCTAAATTATTTTTGTTCTGATTGAAGTCTTGATAGTATGTTTTACTACCATCTTTTTTAGTTCCACCTTTTAATCTACCAGCATCCTTCTGTCCAAATGCATAGACTACAGCTGTTGTATCAGGATTGAATTTTTTTAAAAGATTCACAGCAACATAGGGTGTTTTTTCTTGTATGATTCTGTTCTTTGGAATACCCATCTTTACCATATGTCTTACTTTTTCTTTAAAATTCATTGGATGTCTTGGTGGTTGTTTGATGTTAGATGTTGTTATATATGCTTCGTCAACTTTAGATGCCAACCATTTGTATGTTGCTAAATGACCAGGATGAAAAGGTTGAAATCTACCACCAAATACTCCGATTACTTTTTTTATTTGTTTTTGCTCGTTAATATTTTCACCAAGTAATCTTAATAATTGTGTCATCACCACTGGATTATTATTAAGGTAAATTTGCAACTTACTCACGTTTTTAGTGTAGATTTTTGGTATCAAATTTTTATCGACTAATTTTTGTAATGCACTTTTCATCTTTGGTTTATTAATAAATTCATGTATTTTTTTGTAACCACTACCATAAGGAACAGATGTATTACCTTTCTTCTTCATCTTCTTTACCATCTTACGACTTGGTGATGGTAGTATACCAGCTGGTGCTCCAAACTCTTCATTCTTCTTTTTGGTTTTCTTCTTCATCTTATTGATATATGCACGATAGACAGCAGCCTGTGATGTCTTACCCATCTCTCTAGCTCTCTGTTCCATAGCAACTGCAGCTTGGATTTTGTGAGCATGAGATTTACCACTTGATTTGATCTTACTAACTGAAGCTTGAGCATCTTTTACGGTGGCAAATTTTAATCCATGTATAGTACCCTTTGGGTTCTCATCTGTGTATAAGTCTGAATGACTTGATGATTGTCTGTGTTGTCCTTTCTTACGAGGTTTTCTTGGNGCTTCATTCATCTTTAATTTTTTTCGTAAAACAGTAATCTTCTTTATTAATTCTTTTTGTTGAGGAGAACCTGGCATCATCTTCATTGCTTGTGTGTACATTTTATACAACTCTTTATTTTCACCTAAAAGTGAAATTCCTATCAGTGCCATAGCTTTGTCTCTTGGAGACTGCCCTCGAAATTTTTTAGATACTTTTTTATAGTTTTTCCTAACCATATTTTTTGCATCTTTTTCAGAGTTTCCATATTTTTGGAGAAGGCTATATATTGTCTTTATTTCAGATTCGTTTACAGATTCCATAATCCTAAATTTTAATGCTGGTCTACCATTGATTAACAAATCTCCATTATCATTGTAATCGATTGACTTTACAACCACCTTTTTATTTTTGAATCTACCCATAAGAATAGTATCACCAATTTCTACAGGTAACTTAATACTTTCTGCCATCTTAACTTTTTTCATCAAGTCAGGTAAATCTATCTTTTTGATATGTTGTTGTTTTTTAATCCAATCTTTTGCAATTTTATTTTTGGGTGGTTTCTTTAAAAACTTGGTTAATCCTTGATTGACTAACATCTTAAATTTTTTCTCTGCCTGTTTAGCAGATAAGAATTTGTTATTATCAACTATGAGAAAATTATTTGCACCGAATAATCCTTGAAAAAATGCAAGATTACTTTGAACATCCTGCCAACTCTTTCTAACAATATCAGCAGGTAGTGCACGAGGTCTTTCTTCGTTTCTCTTCATTGCAATTTCTAAACTTGTGTTTACAAATACCATATAGGTATCGTAACCCATATCCATTAATTTTTTTCTTTTCTCTTTAACTGATTTAAATTTGTGTCCAGTTCCGTCAATTATAACACCTAACCTACCCTCTGTATACAATCTCAATCTTTCTTGACTTAGACTTTTTGCATATGCTCTCAATCCACTATAGTCATCGTACTTAGGGTCTGTAAGTTGTTTAAATAAATCAGTAGGCATATTATCTAAATCAACAGTTCCGAAATACTTTGTTAGTAACATCTCAAGTTCTGTGTCTTGATTTACCATTTTCAAACCTGTTTTAGATACATTTATCTTTTCGGGTATACCAAATAGTTGTTTTGCAACATATGATTTACCACTACCAGGTCCTCCTGCTAAAAATATAGCTTTAAAAATACCTGGATCTCTAACACCTTCGGTTAGAAATGGTTTGATTAGAAATTCTGTAAGTTTATCCATAATAATAAATATCCCTTAATTTTATTTTATCAAATTTTTTCTAAATCGACATCAATCATATTGTAATCAACTCTGTAATACCCATCCTCTCCGATGCTGACGCTGTCTTCAAAACCGATATTCAACAAATCTTGAGCCATAACACCTTTATAAGTGGTATTCAAATCTTCTTTATAGTTAAAAAGATATATCGGTATTCCTATATTACTATATCCAATTTTGTTTATGTTAGTTTTAAATCTAATATCTGACCTACCTGGATCATTAGATACTTTAGTTACTGTCCTATCCAACTGTTGTCCGGTTACTCCAGTTACACGAAATCTAGCAGTAAACGCATCAGTTGCGGCAAATGAATGTGCTTGAAATTTAAATCTGACGTAAAAATTTTGTGTTGCGTTCCATACTAGAAGACTAAGTGAGGCTTGAGTTCCTTGTGATATAAAACCTGTTGCATTATTAGAAGTTCCGCCCGTACCTGGATCACCTTGAGAAGAGATTGATACTGCAAGATTTCCAAACGATTGGCTGTTTTGATCTACCAAATCACACGTTAGTTGTCCAGAACCACCAACAACCTGAAATGTTTTTAGAGCCGAAAATTGTGCTTGGTTTAAATTGGCGGTTATTGTAAAATTACTAAATGCATTTGTAAAAATACTTAAATCATGATCATACCCATAAAATTCACTCATGGAGTGAGGTGCAATACCATCTG